>OGOX01000152.1_pt1 | contig 58253 bp, 50 predicted proteins | sample 1552761 | NCBI WGS metagenome assembly OGOX01 (sample SAMEA2580212, study PRJEB22360) | human gut metagenome | biome: human gut; feature: human-associated habitat; material: faeces | place: Denmark | collected 2008/2010
GCGAGAAGTATCCAGTCTTCCGCAAGTTGGCAGAAATAGGCGACCTCCGCAAGCTTTCCCGCGAGGAACTTGAGCTTTATGACGAGGACATTAAGAATATGCGTGATATATATGCCACCAGAAAGTTTGATGAGAAGAGAGGAATGGAAAAAGGAATGGCGAAAGAAAAGATAGCCACAGCTTACCGCCTTTTGTCAATGGGACTTTCTGAAGCGCAAGTATCAACGGCCACAGAGCTTCCACTGGAGGAAATTCAGAAAATAAGAACTGGCTTTTAAAAATTGATTTATGAGACTTCTTGGCATTCAAACCAAGAAGTCTCTTTTATAAATATAGACAACACACTTTTCCTATAAATCAATAGTTAAAAACTACACTTTTCCTATAAAAACAAGGGCTAAAAAATACACTTTTCCTATGAAAACAAGGGCAGAAAACCACACTTTTCCGAAAAAAGCTGGATTTTTGCCTTATAAGACATGGATTTTACCCCATAAAACATACTTTTTAGCAAAGGCGATTTTCATAGCAAATCGTAAAGGACTTTTAAGGTATTGAAAAACCTTAATGACCCTTAATGACCTTGACCTTAATGACCTTATCCCCTAAATAGCCAGATTCCGTTGTCTACAGAAAATCACATTACCCAAGCAAAAATGACAAGAAAGGCCGGATTGTTTTTTACAGAGAAAAGAGGAGAAAAATGCCCTTAGAAGCAAGAAAAAGTGGCTCCGATGGCACTTTTCACCTCCTCAGAAGGCAAAAATAAGAGGGGTAAAAGGCAGAAAGAAAGGGGTAAAACAAGGAATTTCTTGATATATTTTGTCAAGATTCTCGTAAAAAGAGCAAGAAAACTGGGATAGATCGAAGGAGATTCTGTGCGTTTTAATAGCATTAAACGAGGGAAACGAAACAGTTCAATCAACAACTACCAAACTGATTATCAACACAATACAAACAACGCCACATCCTTTCAGAATAGCTTTCAGAAGCTCTATCGTGTCATTAAGGGTCAGTGTCATTAAGGGTCATTAAGAAAAAGCAAATGTCATTTAGAGCCATAGTATAATATAAATATATATTTATTATTATACTATAGAGATATTTGCGCCCCCGAAAACCTTAATGACCCTTAATGACACTGACCCTTAATGACACCACCCCCACATTTCCCCGCTTTTTCAATCATCAAAAGCAATCCAAGGCGGCTTTTGCAATCAGATGTAAAAACCGCAAACACTTATATCACTACATATCAACCACTTACAGCATATTTTCAATATTCTACGGGAAAAAGCTTGCTTTCAGCTCCGGATTTTTGTATCTTTGCACCGACAATCGAAAGAACAGCCTTCTTGTGCCAAAAGTCGGTCATCTATGAAGACCGAGGCTGGTCTTAATAGATGGCAAGCGCCGGTCATCAATGAAGACCACAAAATGGGCAGAGAACGGCTTTCTGGGGAATTGTGATTCAAGGAACTCCCAAACGCAGACTGAGCATGATCAACTTCAAGAACTTTCAAAACTTCAAGAAAGACTCCAGCATTACAAACAAGTGGGGAGAGTTATTCCTCCCCCTCTACCTTACAGCTGTCGAACCCCATCTCCTTGGCTTTATCAGGACCAAAGGTAAAATAGATGGCTTCGCCCTCATCACAAACCTCGCCTTTGGAATTCTCCAGAGTCAGGTGGATGGTGACGATGTTGCGGCGCTGACTGGCGATGTGACCACGCACCGTAATCTGCGAATCGGTGGTCATCACAGGCTTCTTGTACTTCACGTTAAGCTGCATCGTCACACCCGTGGTCTGCAGTTTGCGGTTGATAACCCAGCCTGCCACTTCATCCATCAGCATACTGATGATTCCGCCATGCAGGGTATTGATCCAGCCCTGGTAATTCTCGCCGGGATTCCAGATGGTAAGCACATCCTCACCCTCTTCCCAAAACTCAAGATGCAATCCTACAGGATTGTTGGGGGCACAGCAAACGCAGTTGTAACCCTCCTTGTTCAAATATGGATTTAATATCTTCTTCATTTTCTAATTGATTAAACTGATTTCTAACTGATTAAACTTTTTAAAACAAGGCAAAGGTACGAATAATATCTGATAAGGCAAAGTTTTTTTAAGATATTACGGTTAATTTTCCATAATAAAAAGTGAAGAAGCGTGGGAATCTTTAAAATTGATGTACTTTTGCAAGCTACAAAAAGACGATTATAAGTATGATTAAGATTTTAGTGATAGAAGACGAAAAGCGAGTGGCTGATTTATTGAAAATCGGTCTGGAAGAGAACGGCTATCAGGTTCTGGTGGCTTACGATGGTGAGATGGGATGGAGACTGTTTCAATCGAATGATTTCCAACTGATTATCTCAGACATCATCCTGCCGAAGCTCAATGGTTTCGAACTCTGCCAGAAAATCAAAAAGGCGGATGAAGAAATCCCTATTCTGATGCTTACGGCTCTGGGAACCGCCGATGATAAGCTGGAAGGCTTCGATGTGGGAGCCGACGACTACATGGTGAAGCCATTCGATTTTAGAGAACTGCTGGCGAGAGTGAGAGTATTGCTGAAAAGAAGAGCCGTGGCTAAGGTTGATGCGGTAAAGGAGATTTCATACGCCGACCTGTGCATTAATCTTGAAAGACAGGAAGTAACACGAAACGGCGAACCTGTCAAGCTTTCGCCTAAGGAATACAACCTGCTGGTTTATCTGGTGGAGAATGCAGAAAAGGTGGTGAGCCGAGTGGAAATAGCAGAAAAGGTTTGGAACACCCATTTTGATACGGGCACCAATTTCATCGATGTCTATATCAACTATCTGAGAAAGAAAATGGATAAGAACTTCGAGGTAAAACTGATTCATACCAAGCCGGGAGTTGGTTTTATCTTGACGGACAAGATGTAACAAACCAAACAGATAAACCGAATAAGAATTTGAATAAAACCAGAAAGAAAAGAGATATGAAGATCAGAACATCCCTTACCCTTAAATACACCTGCATTACGGCAACCATATTTCTGCTTTGCATGGTGCTCATTTACCTGGTCAGCGAACATACCCGCGACCAGACTTTCTTCAGAAACCTGAAAAGCGAAGGCATTACCAAGGCCAATCTCTTCCTGGCCGGACAGGTAGATGCCAAGACCATGCAGTCGGTCTATCTGAACAATAGGAAGTTTATCAACGAGGTAGAGGTTGCCGTCTATACCACCGATTTCCACATGCTCTACCACGATGCCATCCACAACGACATCGTGAAGGAAACCGAAGGGATGATCAAGGAAATCATTCAGAAAAAAGAGATTGAATTCCATATCGGAAAATATCAGGGCATCGGAATGGTTTTCCAATACAAGGGAAAGGATTATATTGTTACAGCTGCCGCTTATGACGGCTACGGCTACGACAACCTGGTGGGACTGCAGGAAACCCTCATCTGCCTCTTCATCATCGGATTGTCGCTGCTCTTTATCGCCGGCTATGTTCTGGCAAAACTCTCCCTCAAACCGATAAGAAACATCGTGAATGAGGCTGAAACTATTACAGCCTCCCACATCGACCGCCGCATCCCCGTGAAGAACGAAAAAGATGAGTTGGGCGAACTGACCATCGCCTTCAATGAACTGCTCAAGCGACTGGAGATTTCATTCAATTCACAGAAGCAGTTTGTGAGCAACGTGTCTCACGAACTGCGTACTCCTCTGGCTGCCCTAACAGCCGAAATCGATGTTTCGCTGCAGAAAGAGCGAACCAACGAGCAGTACCAGCTCGCCATGCAGAACATGCAGCAGGACGCCAAGCGAATGACCCGACTGATAGACGGTTTGCTGAACCTGGCAAAGGCGGATTACGGCAAGGAAGAAATCAGCATGCGAGCGGTTCGCCTGGATGAACTTTTATTAGATGCAAGAGAACTCATCCTGCGGGCACATCCGGAATACAGCATCGACCTACTCTTCTGCAACGAGGAAGAAGACGATGACAGTCTGATTACCGTCCTCGGCAATCCTTATCTGCTGAACATCGCCTTCTCGAATCTGATAGAGAACAACTGCAAGTATTCGGAGAACCATTCGTCTATCGTTCAGATTTCATTCAGAGACAAATGGAGCATCGTCCGCATGGCAGATAACGGTTTTGGAATGTCGGCAAAGGATAAGGAGAATCTCTTCACCTTATTTTATAGAGGAGGCGGAGATGAGAAGAAGAAAGTAGAAGGCTACGGCATCGGAATGACACTGGCCCATAAGATTATCCATCTGCATGATGGCAACATCGCCGTGCATTCGGAGCAGGGCAAGGGAACCCTCTTCATTGTGGAGATTCCACATATCTAGCATAATCCTCACAATATACATCTCCCTATTTATAAACGACTTACTGATTCTCTAATAGTTTTCTAATACCGTTCTAATTCTTTTCTAACGGCTTCTTCCACATAGTTTGCTTACCTTTGCAACCGCAAAACAATAATTCACATCAAGTAAAAGTAAAGCAATTATGTGGAAGAAGAAAAAGAACATCAGAAAAATGGCTTTCAATACCGAGACGGTATTGATGGCTGCCAAGGCACCACTCAACACGGTGCTTACTTACTTCCAGACTACCTCATTGGGACTCACCGATGAAGAAGTAGAGAAGAGACTGTCACTCTATGGCAAGAACGAGATTGTACACGAGCAGAAGAAAAAGCCGCTCGTAATGCTTGCCAAGGCTTTTATCAATCCTTTCGTAGGAGTGCTCACCGTACTGGTAGCCATCTCTTACGTGATGGATGTGTGGATGGCAGATCCTGGCGACCAGGACTGGACTTCCATCATCGTAGTCTCGACCATGATTATTCTGAGCACCATCCTCCGCTTTGTGCAGGAATGGAAAGCCAACCGCTCCAGCGAAGCTCTACAGAAGATGGTGACCAACACCTGCTATGTAATGCGTCTCGGCACAAGCACCCGTGGCGGTTCGCCAGGCGATGAAATCAGCAACGAGGAACTGGTGCCTGGCGACCTCATCATGCTCTCTGCCGGCGACATGATTCCTGCCGATGTACGCATCATCGAATCCAAGGATTTGTTCGTCAGCCAATCCAGTTTGACAGGCGAATCAGATTCCATCGAAAAATTCCCGAATCTTTCGGAAGCCCGCAACCATACGGGCAGCATCGTTGACCTCGACAACATCTGCTTCATGGGATCCAACGTGGTGAGCGGATCGGCAAAAGGCATTGTCTTCGCCACCGGCAACCACACCTATCTGGGAACCATTGCCAAGAACGTGGCGGGCCATCGTGCCGCTACGGCTTTCGACAAGGGAATCACCAAGGTGAGTCTGCTGCTCATCCGCTTCATGCTCGTAATGGTTCCTATAGTATTCCTGGTCAACGGAATTACGAAGGGCGACTGGTTGGAGGCTTTCATCTTCGCCATCTCCGTGGCCGTGGGACTTACCCCAGAGATGTTGCCGATGATTGTAACCGCCAACCTTTCGAAAGGAGCGATGGTAATGTCGCGCAAGAAGACCATCGTAAAGGATTTGAACGCCATTCAGAATTTCGGTGCCATGAACATTCTCTGTACCGACAAGACGGGCACCCTGACGCAGGACCACATCGTATTGGAGCGCCACGTGAACGTGGATGGAACCGAGGATAAGGAAAACCGCATTCTGCGCCACGCTTATTTCAACAGTTATTTCCAGACGGGACTTAAGAACCTGATGGATCGCGCCATCCTCTCGCACGTCAAGGAACTGGGACTGGAATCGCTGAGCAGCTCATATAAAAAGGTGGATGAGATTCCGTTCGATTTCACCAGAAGACGCATGTCGGTGGTAGTAGAAGACAGAAATGGCAAGCGACAGATTATCACCAAGGGAGCCGTAGAAGAAATGCTGACGGTTTGCAGCTTTGCGGAATTCGGCGGAAAGGTTCAGCCTTTATCAGACAGCATGCGAAGCAAGGCACAGAGATTCGTGAAGGAGATGAATGCACAAGGTATGAGAGTGCTGGCCCTGGCGCAGAAGAGTTTCCTGAGCAAGGAAAACAACTTTGCCATCGAAGATGAAAAGGAGATGGTTCTCATTGGCTATCTTGCCTTTCTCGACCCTCCAAAGGAATCAGCTTCCCAGGCCATCAAGCAGTTGCACGAGCACGGCGTGGAAGTAAAAGTACTTTCGGGAGACAACGAGGCGGTGGTAAAGGCGATTTCCCGACAGGTAGGAATCAATACTTCTGATTCCGTTACGGGGCCGGAACTCGAAAACATGAGTCAGGAGGCGAAACAGAAAGCGGTGGTAAAATGCAGCATCTTCTCGAAGCTTACACCGATGCAGAAGTCGGAAATCATCCAGCTCCTGCAGAAGAAGAACAACACCGTGGGCTTCCTGGGCGACGGAATCAATGACGCAGCAGCCTTGCGAGAATCAGATATCGGAATCTCGGTAGATTCAGCTGTAGATATTGCCAAGGAGAGTGCCGACATCATCCTGCTGGAGAAAGACCTGATGGTTTTGGAGAACGGCGTACTGGAAGGCAGAAAGACCTTCGGAAACATCGTGAAATACGTGAAGATGACGGCTAGTTCCAACTTCGGAAACATGTTCAGCGTACTGGCAGCGAGTTCCTTCCTGCCTTTCCTGCCGATGCTTCCGATTCATCTGCTCATTCAGAATCTGCTTTATGATATTTCGCAGACCACCATTCCTTTCGACCGCATGGACAGGGAATACCTCGCCAAACCACGCGTGTGGGACTCGGGCGACCTGAGCAGATTCATGATCTGGATTGGACCAATCAGTTCGATATTCGATATTGTCACCTACATGGTGCTGTGGTGGGTATTCAAGTGCCAGGGGCCGGATATGGAATCCCTTTTCCAGTCGGGTTGGTTTGTAGAGGGTTTGCTCTCGCAGACACTCATCGTTCACATGATCCGCACCCGCAAGGTTCCGTTCATCCAGAGTTCTGCCTCATGGCCTGTGATGCTGATGACCTTCTCCATCATGGCAATCGGCCTCTGTATTCCGTTCACCTCATTCGGCAGTTCGATAGGCCTGACTCCTCTTCCATGGACCTACTTTCCATGGCTCATAGGCATTCTGCTGTCTTACTGCGTATTGACGCAATGGCTCAAAACCCTTTATATCAGGGCTTTCAAACGCTGGTTGTAATGTAGGAAAATGTTTATTGTCTGTTCCGTCTGATTACCTAGAAATAGGGACTAGACGGAACCCGGATTATTTAGAAGAAACAAAAAATACCTAGAAATGGGGATAAAGATAAAGCCACCGCTATTTAGAAGAAATAAAAATACTGATTATTAAGTATTGCAGGATTTTGAAATACCCAGTACCTTTGCAGCGTGAATTAAAGATACTCGCAAGCGGCGAGTAAGTGAACAAGAAACAATACAAAAACATAAAGAAAATGAAAAGAATTATTTTTATTATTTTAGGCTGCATCAATATTTGCCTTGCTTATGCACAGAGTTTTAACGGACAATATATTTCTGAATGGCAATGGGACATGAACAAAAATACGAATCTGATCAATCAGCTGAGATTAGAACTGAGTGTTCCGATAGGAAAAGGAAAGGATTCGTTCGAGGCGGCTACGCTGCATGTGGCAAAGACCAACGATGGCATTATTGATGACTGGCAGGGATTTTCGAACATAAATGCGGATAATAATTTCGCTATGCTTGCCGTGTTGGGCTACATGCACGAGTGGAATTCGGGCCATCTGTTTGTAGGTGTGAGAAACGTGAACGAGGATTTCTTTACCTCTGACGTAACGGCACTTTTCCTGAACAGTTCTGAGGGAATCTTTCCTACCGTTGCTTCCAGCTATCCGATAGCCAACTATCCGTATTCGGGTCTGACCCTTTACTTTGATGTAACCAAGGGGAGATGGACTTTCAGAAACAGCCTGTATAATGGTGCAGGATATAATGGTTGGAAAGCTCACGACAATCCCTTCCTGGTCCGCCCGAAGAAGGATGGAATCTTCAACATGTCGCAGTTGGAGTATGAACATAAAGGTGGAAAATATTTTGCGGGTGCTGCCGTCCATACCCGTCAATATCCAATCAACGAGGATGGCGAAATGGTTTCTGCCGATGAATCCAAGGGCAAAACAACCTGTGGCTGGTGGATTTACGGAGAGCAGAGCGTTTGGAAGGCTGGCGACAGGAACATTTCGTGCATGGTGCAATATTCCGAGAACACCAGTCATCAGAATGCCTGCTACCGATACGCTGAACTGGGCGGCGCCTATCAGGACGAGAAGAACGAGTGCGGATTGTCTGGCCAGTACGCCCGCTTTCAGCAGGGTTCAGAATATTCGCTGGAAGTAACGTGGAAAAGACAGCTGACGGAATCCATTTCCCTTCAGCCATCGTTCCAGTACATCAAAAACGACAATGGAGACTTCACAACGCTTAGTGCCCGACTCTATGTCAGTTTCTAGCAATCCATTTCGGCAAGACCAGGGTGCCCATTACCAGGAATGGGTAATAGAAGATGGCGCGCCAGAGCATGGCGGCAAGAATGGCAACCGAGGCATCGGGCAGGAAATCGGCATAATAAAGGCGGAACATCAACTCCGCCACGCCGCTTCCACCGGGCGTAGGACTCAGGATGGAAATCATCCACATCACCCATTGGCGGCACCAAGCCACCAGCATGTTGCCCTGACAATGAAAGGCAATGAGAATGGCAACCACGATGGCGAATCTCGACAACCACGCCAAGGAAGTATAACCCATCAGCTGCAGCCAGAACCTTCCGCCCTCCTGCTTTGCCTCCTTCGAAGCCATCGTCATCTCCTCGGAGAACTTCTCTACCTTGGGCAGGAACCTGCGAAGGAAAGGAATCTTACAGCAACCCTTCAACACCCAGCCCAGAATCTGGGGGCGATGCAATAACAAGAAGTAGAGGATGGCTGTCCAAACCGCCACGATAAGGGTGCTGATGATGAAGATAACCTGCACTCCACCCTTGATCCATTCGTTAGTAGCATCTGCAGAAATTCCCACTCCATCTGCCAAACTGAACAAGAGATGCGATGGAACACAGAAATAGAGCAACATACAGCTGATGGCAAGGAAAGCCTCATCAGCCAGCAGAGCTGCAAACATGGTGAAGATACTTCTGCCCATCGTTATCCCCTCGCGGTTCAGATAGACAAAAGCCAAACCACTGCCGCCTACCGCCGAAGGAGTAACGGCAGAAGTAAACTCGCAAAGTACATTGATGCGAAACGCCTCGGCTATCGACAACTTGCGCTGGCAAAGATGTCGGAAGCGAAGGGTGAGCATCAGATTCTGGACGGCAAAGAGTAATACAGCCAAACCTACCCCCAGGAAAAATCTCGGAGATAGGTTTATCTTACTTAAAGCATCCACATCAAATTCACGAATCATCATTCCCGCAATGACCACCAAACCGATGGATGCTGCCAACCATAAATGCCATTTTTTCATATTATCCCAAAATTAAACTATACCTTATTATATAGTATAAAAACTAACTATACATTTTTATATAGTATAATAACGGCTAAATGGCCAATCTATTTTGTTGTCTGTCAATTAAATGTTGATATCTATCCAAAACTTCTACAGCAATGTCATTCCAAGAGCGCACCAGGGTTTCTGCAGCTCCCTTTGCTGCCCAGGAAATGATGGTTGGGCGCTCCAGAATATAACGGAGTCGGTTGGCAAAGGCAGTTGCGTCGTTATCCGAGAGGAATCCGTTGATTCCATCCTGAATGATTTCAGCCGTATTGCTGCCCCTTGCCACGATGGAAGGCGTGAAGAGCGAAGCAGCCTCCCTTACCACCAGAGGGGCATTATCATAGATGGATGGGAAGAGGAAGAGATCGGAAGCCGTATAGATCATCTGCATCAACTCCCGGGATTGCACGCTTCCGAAGAAGGTAATCTTATCCTTGCGGTAATCGCTGTTTCCCGACAAGCCGAGTTTTGCCGCCATTGCCTGCATCTCGCTTCTTGCGTAACCATCGCCCACGAAAAGAGCATGATAAGGCAAATCCTTCACCTTGGCTAATGCCTCGATGATGAGTTTCACGTTCTTCTCCCAGATGTGCTGACCCACGAAAAGGAGCAGGGGTTCATCTACAGCCACATAAAGCTCTTTCTTGGCTGCCCATTTCATCTCCTCGGTATAAGGCGCATCGGCAAATTCGGTTCCGTTATCTACTACCTCGAAGGTTCCCTTGTAGCCATATTCGCGCAGGGTTTCACCCACGGAAGCCTGAGGCACCCACACCTCATCTACGCTCTCGTAAAACTTTACCACCTTACCCACGAGATAATCCACCAGAGCCTTGTTGGGAATTACTCTCTCAAAATCGTCACGATATTTGGAATGAAAGGTTGCCACCAATGGAATCCCCATCCTGCGAGCCGTCTTCAGGGCGAAATCGCCCGAAGAAAACGGACAATGCGCATGTAAGATTTCAAAATTCTGAGCAGCTACCTGCTTCTGGAACGTGAAATCGAGCGATGGGAAGCCATAACGATAAGGATGGCGACCGGGAACCGGGAACGAGCGATACTGGAATAAGGAATAAGGAAGCTGAGACTCATCGAGTCCTGGCATTTCCGGGGTTACAACCGCCACGTCCTTGCCCTGCAGATAAAAGCTGCGAGCTAAATTGCTTACCGTGAGTGAAACACCATCCATGACGGGTGGAAAACATTCATTGAACAATCCTATCATAATCTGTAAATCTTATTTTATTATTATCCTATTCTTGCTAAATAAAAAGCTATGTGAGAATCTTATAAATCTTCTATTTGAGAATCTTATAAATCGGCGAAGCCTCCGGCTGTTGATTATCATCATTCGTAAACGGAACCTTCAGGATGCTGGCAATGGTAGGAGCCACCTGCTTGGTGTAGATGGTTCTGCCACCTTCCATTTCTCCCAGATGCAGGATGTCTTTTCCGAAAGCCACCAGCCAGGTCTGATTGCTGCCCTTAATTCTTCTGCCATGTTCCGCCCAGGAAGCTTTGGAATCAACTTCGCCACGGTTGGCGTGAACTCCCAGGCTTTCTCCCCTGCCATGATCGCAGGTGATAAGAAAGGTGGTGTTGCCCTTGTAAAATGGGTCCTGCTGGCAGCATTCCCATAACTGTCGAATAAACTGATCATTCTGATGGGCAGCATTCAGATACTCCTGCCATTTGCCATGATGACCGTAATAATCGGTCTCGCAAAACTCTACGAAGAGAAGCTTGGGATGCTTCTCCTTGAGGGTCTTCAAGGCGCGGTTCAAAGTCACACTATCATTTCTAACCTGCTTGCTCACCCTGTGAGAAGATCGGAAATCCACCGGCAACTCGCTTCTGCGATAATTCAGGATATAAGGAATCACATCCCAACTCGCCACGGCATTCACCCTGTCCTTGTACTCTGAACAAGCCTCTGCCAATTCCAGAACCGACCGGTTGGGGTTATACTGCTTGCGGTTATCAAAAATGTGCTCATCATCGGTCACGCCACAGAGCATCTCGCTGTAACCGGCATAGGATTTCCAGATGCCGTTTGCCACCTCCATCTTCGATTTCCGGTTGCGGTTGCCAATCATGCAGCCTTTCTTCCTGCCCATCTCCCAGAGAAACGGCATCAGACTGTCGCGCCTGACACCCTCAAACACCTCCTGCCATCTCAAACCATCAATGGCAATCACTACCACTCGCGACTCCTCCTTCTTGCTATCCTTGCCATACACGGCGAGCAGAAACAACAAGGGAAGAAGCAGCAACAATGGAATCATTTTCTTCTTCATAAGCCTGGTTCTCCTTTCTATGATAATAAGTTTCGTAAGCGTTTTCTATGGCGGCAACGATTCGGCATTCAGCATGGTTCTCCCACATTCTGAACTCCACATCCTCCTCGTAATCACGGGCGAAAGCCTTCAGTTTATCGATGTCGAAATCCTCGCTCACTATGCCAGCCATTTCTCTTTCTGCATCCATCGCATTACATTCCTGCTCCACATGAGCCGGAATCAGCATACATGGCTTGCCCATGTAGAGTGCCTCACAGACGCTTTCGAAGCCAGCGGTGGTGGCGAAAGCCTTGCAACCTGCCATCATCTTGAGGAACTTCTCGTCGTTGATGCGATGGAAGATGAGCGTATCATCCACCTTCAGTTCTTCGGGCGCATCTGGCTGATCCCAGAAGAAATGGAGACGGGTATGGGGATGCTTCTCGTGCCACGCCTTTACATCCTCGGCAAATCCGGCATTCAGCATATAGCCCATGATGTAGTCACCATGGTGGCGGATGATAGTCTTGGCTTCCTGACGGAGCAACGGTGGAACCACCTTGATGCCGTGTACAGGCTCATCGTCGTAATCACGAATGGAGAGCGCCAACTTGGCTGTGGCTCCCATGCAGGTGATGCGGGTAAAGAACTTCAATAAGGATTCTGGTACCGGATACTTTCCAGGCATCTGGAAAGAGGGATGGAGGAAGAGGTACTGATGACCGATGCAAACCTCCGGGATTCCGAAACGGAAAAGGGAACAGGTAATGCCGCACAACACCTCGTAGAAATTGATGATGATGTCGGCTCCACTCTCCTGAATATTCTTTCGTATCAAATGGATACTGGAAAGATAGCTGGGAGCAAGAAGCGTGTTGTAAGTCAGGGAGCGCAAGAGATTGAACTTGCGATTGTCCTTAGACGGCAAGAAATTAGGACTGTCAAAAACCTCGATAGGATTACCTATCTTATCCTGGAAGAACTCGGGAATCACCCTGTTCTTGCTCTTGCCCACTAAAACCTTCACTACTTCATGGCCCTCATGCAGAAGCATCTGCTTAAGCGCCAACGCCTGGGTGAGATGACCTCTACCCTCTCCTTGAATTACAAAAATTACCTTCATTTTTCTTTTTACATCTTTAAACATCTAATATTATGCTGGCGAAGCGGCAGATGCATGTTACACGAAGCTGTCCATCGCCCCTTTCCGAGTGCAAAGGTATAAGTTTCATATTTCAAAGATGTGAGAGAAAAATGAAGATAGGGTTAAAAACTCAGAATACGATTAGAGCCTTATTCCTGAATCGGGTTCAGGAATAAGGCTCTAAATAAAATACTAGAATATCGGCTGACCTACGCAACCATTTGGCGCCTGCACATGAAGCAGGGCGGCGATGGTTGGCACAATATCGGTCATGAAAGTCTGCTTCGTGGTAGCACCATGCTGGATTCCCCAACCCATGAAAACCAAAGGAATGTGGATGTCGTATGGATTCCACTCACCATGATCGGTTCCCTTCATGCCGTGGGCATAGAAATTCGGCTTCAATACGATGGCCACATCACCGCTACGCTCACGGTTGTAACCATTCACGATGCGCATCTTCACATCCTCAGAAATGCTCTCGGTCATCGTCTTCTCCATATCGCAGGCGTACTGCACGCAACTGTCTTCCTTCAAAACATCCACCATACTCTGCTTGATCTTGGCGAAATCCAACTTGTTTTCCTTGATGATGTTGCGGTTGAAGAACACCTGATAGTTCATCACGGTCTTTACCAGATTGCCTACGTTAGGATACTCCTGAGCCAGAGTCTGGTTCAGCTTCTTAGCCACCGCATCACCATCCCAACTGCCCGCAGGAATGCGACGGTCTTGCAGGAAACGGGCGTTGTTCATTGCTCCATGGTCGGCACTCAGGAAAACCAGATAGTTACCCTTGCCCACCTTCTCATCGAGATAAGAAAGGAAATCGGCTATCGCCTTGTCCAGTCTGAGATAAGTATCCTCGGTTTCTACCGCATGAGTTCCCACCTGATGACCGATATAATCCGTGCTGGAGCAACTTACAGCCAGCAAGTCGGTTTCATCATCTGCACCCAACTGCTCTCCATCTACCGCAGCCTTCGCCAAGTCTATCGTCAGCGAATTGCCGAAAGGAGTCTTGCGGATTATGCTGTAACCATATTTCTTATAAAGAGCCGGGAGATTGAGCGGCAGCGTAGCATTCACGCCCTTGCGGATTCCATCCTCATACTCATTCTCATCTTCCGTACTCTCTACGTAAGTATTCTCAGGATAGAGCGTGTTCCATTTTTCCGAGAGATAACGCTCTGGCAGATGCTGGTTGTTGAACGCATCCACCCACTTCGGCAACTGGTTCATATAGTAAGAACTGGTGATAAACTTGCCGCTCTCATCATCAAACCAGTAGGCACCGTTCGGATTATGACCGGCAGGAAGGATGGAAGCACGGTCTTTCAATGCCACACCCACCACCTTGGCTCTGCCATTGGATGCAATCTTCATCTCGTCGCCGAGGGTGGTAACCCACAGATTTCTAGGCGACATCAAGCCCGCCTTGCTGTTGGAACCCACAGGTTTCACGGTTTCATCATCCGTACAATACACCTTCTTGCCATTCTTCACGAAATTGTTTCCGGCGATTCCGTGGATGGAAGGTACACTACCGGTATAGAGACAAGTATGACCGATGGCTGTAACCGATGGAACATACGGGATTCGGGTGTTTTCGCAAGAAAATCCCTCGTTGAGCAATCGATTGAATCCGCCTTCTCCATAGCGCTTCTGATAGCGATAGAGATAATCCCATCGCATTTGGTCAACCACAATACCCACTACCAGCTTGGGGCGCTGAACGTTAGAAGCATTCACCTGCTGGGCAGCAGCAGATCCGCATCCCAAGAATGCCAACGCAATAAAACTAAATACCTTATTCATTTCTTTCTTATTCTTTCCTATAAAATTCTTATACTTTTTCTATAAAAATAGCCGTAACACTTTTTACGGGTGCAAAGGTATTTAAAGAATATTGCTATCGTGTTACAAACAGATGAAAGAAGAATGAAAGCATTCATTTTATTCTGAGTGTATCATAAGTGCATGAAGGAAATCTATGCAAAAACGAAAAAGAGGGTGTGTCATGGACTTATGACACACCCTCTCTTTTTCGTTTTTATTTTTTTATTCAAATTCGGTGCTGAAGCCGGAATCTGGAATGGTTGGAGAATCGATGATGAATGATGCGGCTGAGTGGGTAGAGAGGAACGGACCTTTATAGATGGTCATCTTTCCCTTCACCATGTGGACGTTTTCGAACGATAGTTCTTTTGCCACATTATTTTCTGTATCAACAGACTGGGTAGCCAGCGTGATATCCGTTACATTATCCTCGCCCAGGAAGAAATAGCTACTGAACATGATTTTTTTACCCTTGTATCGATCGCCCGAGATATCGTATGTCTTGGTCAGGGTGGTCTTCTCGAGGCAATGGCCCGTAGATGGATTGAAGACATTACCGCAGTTGCCGGTAATCGTATATTTGAACGACTTGATGTAGTCTGGACGAATTTCTACTCGGCTGTCCAATACCAATACGCTTACTCCACGTTTCAGGATGCAGTCGTAGTTCTGGCTTTCTTCTCTATCTTTTACAGCAATATCCTGATAGGTATAAAACATATCTGTGACTTCATTGTTAGGGAAGACGACCTTAGTCTGTGACTTGATGCTGACCTTGTTGTCTTTTGAAGGGTTATTAGTGGCAGCGGCGATAGCCACCATCTTGTAATTACCTCTAGGCACATACAGTTTCACCTGTCCGAAGTTCTTGTCGGTAGAGAATTGGGTTACCAAATACATCGTATCTCTATCTTCCGGAAATAGGGCTACCTCCAACTCAGTAATCTGCTTGCAGTCACTCAGGTTCTGCTTCCCATCAGTGTCTGCACGGGTAATCCAAGGAGATGCTGCCTGAGCTACGTCAGCAGTACCTGCTCTGGATTCAATTTCTGAGATTGATTTCTCGAAGAAGTTGAAGCTAACTTCCAGTTTGTCACTTTGTGATGAAGAATCCATCACACCATCCTCTTTATTACAACTTACTACTAGTAAGGCTGCAATAATAAGCCATAGGCTTTTAGTTAAATATTTCTTCATAGGTTTTAATTTTTGAAGAAATACGCCAGAATATCTGGTATTGTCTGCTATTACCATCTAGTTGATACAGCTAGCTGTTTTTCTGTAGTAGTATTGGTGCGAAATTACAAAAAAATTGAATACGCTGTACTCCTCAGCCCCCTATTTTTAACTATCTTAACGAAGTTTTCACCTGATTAAACAAATAGGGGGCTTTTATAGGTACATATAGACTACTCCTGCTCCACCTTCACTCCCGTGATGCGGCTCTTGAAATCGCCAGCCTTCTGGAGTGGGAATACCAGCGTGCGCTGATAGTGCATCTTGGCAGAAGGATTATAAACGATAGGCTGAGTGGCTGTAGCATCACTCTTCTGGAATGTAGCCAGGTCTTTCGGCAGCATCGCATAAAGGGTGAGCGGACCCAACTCCTCGCGCAACTTGCCATCCACATAAAGACAGGTCTTCCTGTTATCACCCGTAATCGCCAGAGTTACCTTCTTGCCCTTCTCTACCCTATAGTTAAACTTGTTGAGATAACCCTCGTGGGCAAAACCAAGCTGACCGCTTTCCGGGTCAGAAAGATAGAAGGTGGCGTTATCTGATGAGAACAACACCGTGCCCTTCGGCTCATCGGCTCCCTCGATGGTGAACTCCACCCGATAGCCATAGCCCACTTCCTTCTCGCCCGTGATCTGAGCAGGGTTCAAAGTCTCTATCCTGAGCTGCTTGCCCTTCTGCCAGCGTGCTGCCTCATTTACCGAAGGAGCCTCGCTGAGCGCAAGGCGAAGACGATTGAAATCCTCAAAGGAGAATGAAGTGGCTGCACCCGTCCAGCATTTTGCCGACAGCGTCTGCAGGGCAGGGAACAGTCGGTTGTGAATATCCTTCACCGTAATACCGTTGCCCGCATGGTCGTTCCATACGGCAAACATTCCGCCGAGAATGGCAGGGTCGTTCTCATCAAATTTCTCATTGCCAATCTGTGCCGGAGTCCATGAATCGTAAAGATACTGGCAATTCAGGTAATCGTAATAATAGCCTGCTGCCGGAACGATGTAAACCAATCCGTCAGGAATGCTCACCAGTTTGTAGCCCTGGCGCTTCATCTCCTTCGGGTCAGCATAACCATTGTACCAGCAATGCATCATCACGTTCTCCGACTTCACCTTGGTGTCGCCCTTGGCATGAGTAAGTGCGCCCCAAACGGCAGCCTGCTTGCCAAACGACTCCACATATTTAATATAATGGTCGGTGAAATAGCGGAATTTCTCCACCACCTCCTTCTTGGCGTTGGAATATTCATCGGTTCCGATGTGCACTACCTTGCCCCGGAACACGGGGTTCTTGCCCTCCAGATACTCCTTGAAGAGCCCATCCACAAACTTGTAGGTCTCGGGATTGAAGAGGTCGAGATGATCCATGCCATATTCCTTGGAACCGATCTCCGGCTTGTAATGGGTGAAGGCGAGCGAATGGGCAGGCACGTCTATCTCGGGGATGATATTGACGCCATACTGCTCTGCCAGTTTCTGGAGTTCGATAAACTCTGCCTTGGAGTAGCTGCCATCCTTCGCCGTGAGTCCCGGATAGGTGTCACATTCCAGGCGGAAAGCCGCCTGGGTCTTTGCCCAATCATTACCAAAAAACTGTCGGAATCCGTTATCATTCAGATGAATCTGCAGGGTATTCATCTTGTAATAAGACATCATCTTGACGAGCGAGCGCAGATAAGACATCGGGATGAACTTTCTTCCGCAATCCATCATGAAGCCTCGCAGCCCGTAGGCAGGCGTATCCTGGGTAGAACCCTTTGGCAGCACGAAACCTGCCGAACGCTGCTGCTCTGAAAGCTGCAGCACGGTGCGGGTACCCCATACCAGTCCTTCTGCCGAAGAAGCCGTGATGGTAGTTACGTCGCCGATGGTGAGGCGATAGCCTTCCTTGCCGAGCAGTCGGGCTGATTTCTTATCAGACTGGAGCACCAGCACGATATCGCCGGCAGAGGGTTTTCCCGTCTTAGGCGTGAGCGGTTTTCCCACCAGGTCATGGTAATCGGTAGCAAAGAGTTTCGCCACCTCCTGGGCGTTCTTTCCGCCCTTCACCACATATTTGCCCGATGGGGTAAACATTCCCTCTGCCCCGCTCCATTGCTTGAGTTCAGGGATTACAAAAGGTTTTTCGTTGACCGTTGCCCAGCCACACGAAAGCACCAAGGTGCAGCAAGCCGTCAGCAAGAGACGCTTGAAATCATTTAGGTTTTTCTTCATATTTTACTGTTTTAATCATAAAGATAGAAAATGCGCTCCATCATGTGCCACTTCTCATCGCTCGTAGCACCCTTGCCGCACTTCTGGAACTTGCCTACCACTTCCTCCCACTCTGCCTGTCTAGGGAGGGTGGCGAGTTCTGCCATTTTCTTGTCCCAATCGAAATCTACGGGAGCATCCACAACCATCACCAGTCGGTTGCCGAAGATGTAAATCTCCATCTCCAGGATACCTACCTGTCGGATTCCGTCACGGATCTCCTTCCATTGCACACCTTCTGAATGCAGGCGGCGATATTCACGGATAGCCTCCTCATCAGATTCCAACTCCAACCACTGCACGTAGCGCTTGGTGGCTACCGGATACTTCTTCTGTTCATAACCTTTCATCATAATCATTAGGGGTTTAAAGATTAAACATTATATTATCTGCAAAAATAATGCAAGCGAGCGCAATGTAAGCTTGCTTACAAATTGCCGAGCGCAGCTTATTTTCTGCAAAAATATGAAAAAAAATTGAGGTAAACAAGCCAAGTTACCGATATTTTGTTTATTTTTGCATTATCATTGCAGAAATGCAAGTTATGATTTACAAAACAATTCTATAAGATTAAAAGAAACTAAAGATTTACGATATGAAGAAACTACTTTTATCCATCGCCTTTCTGCTCCCTGCTATGGGAATGATGGCGCAGACTCAGGTAAAGACAGCCGAAGGTATTCTCGAAGGAAAAGACCTCTCAGGCATCACAGTTTTCAAGGGTGTTCCATTTGCAGCCCCTCCTGTGGGCAATCTCCGCTGGAAGGCTCCTCAGCCAGCCCAGAAATGGCAGGGCGTGCGCGAGGCAAAGGAGTTCGGACCGAACCCGATGCAGGAACCCATCTTCGGAGATATGAACTTCGGCACGAAGGCAAACAGCGAAGATTGCCTATACCTTAATATATGGACTCCGGCAAAGACCATGAAGGAGCATCTGCCTGTTTTGATTTATTTCAACGGCGGAGGCTTGATGGCTGGAAGTGGAAGCGAACCTAGATATGCGGGCGATGCAATGGCGCGCAAGGGCATCATCTCCATCACAGCCAACTATCGTGAGGGCATCTTCGGCTTCTTCGCTCATCCTCAACTCTCCAAGGAAACATCCTATAAGGGTTCCGGCAACTATGGATTCATGGACCAGGTGGCAGCCATCCAATGGGTGAAGGATAACATCGAGGCTTTCGGCGGAGACCCTAACCGCATCACCATCGTAGGCGAATCGGCTGGTTCCATGTCAGTAAGCGCCCTGATGGCTTCCCCTCTTTGCCAGGGACTCTTTGCCCAGGCTATGGGTTCCAGCGGTTCGGTGATGGGATTCAAGAAGATTGCTACCCAGAAGGAAGCTGAAGAGAAAGGCGTGCAGCTTGCCCAGAAAATAGCCGAGAAGATGGGCAAGAATACAGGCAAGAAGGTGAAAAAGAACGTAGGATTGAAGAACCTCAACGAGCTTCGTGCCCTGCCTGCCGAGGAACTGATGAAGCTGGCGGGAGTAAGAGCGGTTCCTGTCTATAATATCGACGGATATTTTATGAAAGAACAGCCTGTAGATGTCTTCGCCAAGGGCGAGCAGACCAAGGTGCCTCTGCTCATTGGTGGCAACAACCAGGAGATGACTCCATGGGCGGTATTGATGGGCAAACAGCCTACCGTTGAGAATCTGAAAGCTGGCGCCAAGGCTACCTTCGGAGAAGAGAACATCGATGAACTCTTCCGTCTTTACGGAATCAACAGCGACAAGGATGTGTTGGAGCAGCCGGGTGTGAATCTGGCTTCGGATATCTTCCTGGATTATTCTACCTGGAAGTGGGGCAACATGCACAAGCTGACTGGCGGACAGCCAGTTTACCGCTACCGCTATTGCCATCCTCGTCCTGCAATGGCCATCAAGGGAAAGGTAGCAGCTTTGGCTGGCGGCGTGGTAGATGCTAAGGAAGATGCAGCTCCTGCTCCACAGGATAAGGGTGCCGTTCACTCTGCCGACATAGAATATGCAATGGGCACTTTGCCTACCAACCACGTGTTCAACTGGCAGCCTGAGGATTACATGATCAGCGACATCTTCAGCCAGTATTATGTCAACTTCGTGAAGACCGGTAATCCAAACGGTCTGGGTCTGCCGGAGTGGCCATCCACCAATGGCAAGGCAGTAGCTCCTGTGCTTCAGATAGATGTAAAGACAGAAGTGAAGTCTGATGCCCAGATGGAGAAGCGCTATGATTTCATCGACAAAATGTTCTGGGAGAAGAAATAGAGATGTTTCAGAAATTCATCATCAATAGAGACGGAGTGCTGAAGTTCGGCCACGTCTATCTTCACCGTGATATGCTGGCACCAGGCGAGCAATGCACCTACGGCGGAGGTTTATGGAAAATTGATGAAGGCAGGGGCGCCATCGTTCTCTATGGAAGAAGTTTCGACTTCGGTCCTCCCGATTTCGACTTTGTTACACGGATAGACTGGACGGGCTTGGGGGGAACTCCTCGCCCGCTGCTCTATCTGCCGCATTGGCCCAACGAGGAAGAGATTGTGCCCATCATCATCAATTGAGAAAATAGTATAATATTCTATAAATTCTATGCAAAAAGTTTGCCCGTAACAGATAAAAGCGTATTTTTGCGAAAAGAATTCACTTAAAAAGCAGTATAGTATGAAAAAGAAATTAGTTTTGACTGCAGCCGTTATCGCTGCATTGTCAGTTGTCTCTTGCAATAGCAAGAAGACAAATAGCCAGGGAGCTGATCAGGATAGTCTCAGCTATGCAGGAAATGATTCGCTCAATTCTAACGATATCGTGCTCGATTCCATCGCCGGCACCTATGAGGGAACTCTCCCTGCTGCCGACTGCCCGGGAATCAAGACTGTATTGACTCTCAATGCCGACAGTACCTACCAGTACTCAGCCGACTATCTGGAGCGCAAGGATGGTCACGACGAAGCAAGCGGTATCTTCAAGGTATTGGCTAACAACGTAGTAGAAATCATCCGCCCATCCAGCGGCGAGACAACTTACTTCAAGGTGAAGGATGCCAACAGCCTCATCATGACCGACTCACTCGGTACTGAGCCAGAAGGCGCCATGGCTAAGCACTATGTGCTGACCAAGAAGAAGTAAGCTATTCACATCTAAAAAAAGCACCCATCTCATATCAAGAAAGCATCTTTTTCTGCTTCCGGAATACGAGATGGGTGCTTTGCGTTGTGGCAGTTGGCGAAAGATATGGAGTCGGCATACTCCTGATATTACAAACCCATTACATTCTCATCTTTCACGTTAAATTCAATTAAGTTTTTCGCCGGAACTACCGCTATTACAGATATTTTTCCTAATTTTGCGTCCACGTTTCCAACGGATGAAATGAATATTAAGATTAGATTATAAAATTAGGTATTATATAAAATAGACAAGGAAAAAGGAAAAAAGAAAAATGGAACATGTTTTTACTGAATCGATGTTTTTGGTGGGCTTCGTGATATTCATCGCCGCCATACTCGTATTAGACATGCTGGTCATCGACCGAAAGGCGCATGTGGTTTCCATCAAGGAAGCTGGCTCCTGGACGGCAGTATGGATTATTCTCGCTCTCGCCTTCGCCGTGTTCATCTACTTCCATGGCGACATGGTGCACGGCATAGAGAACTTCGACGACCTGAAGCTGATAGCCTCGCGCTATGCTTCTCATCTCAAACTGGATCCGAACGATTATGAAGGGAGTCTGCAGCAATATCGCCACTACATGACCATCTCTTACATCTCGGGTTATCTGATAGAGAAAACGCTCTCAGTGGATAATCTCTTCGTGATGATGATGATCTTCAGTTCGTTCGGAGTGGATAAGAAAGATTACCAGCACGTATTGAACTGGGGTATTCTGGGAGCCATCGTGCTTCGCTTCGTCTTCATCTTTGCGGGTGCAGCCCTCATCAGCCGATTCGCCTGGATATTGCTCGTATTCGGAGGATTCCTGGTTTACAGCGGCGCCAAGATGTTCTTGAACAGGAACAAGAAGGAAGAGATCAATGCCCTCGACCATCCGGTGGTGAAGTTCATGCAGCGACGCCTGCACCTGGGACCTCTGGTAATGACGGTGGTGTTCATCGAGTTCTGCGATCTGATTTTCGCTTTCGACAGTATCCCTGCCGTATTCTCGGTTTCGCTCGACCCATTCGTGGTGTTCTTCTCCAACATCTTCGCCATCCTGGGCTTGCGTGCCCTCTTCTTCCTGCTGGCAGCTATAGCCGATAAGTTCCGCTACCTGAAGGTGGGTGTGAGCGTGCTGCTGGTGTTCATCGGTGTGAAGATGCTCATCCACGATTTCTTCGAGATTGATGCAGTAAGTTCGCTGGTATTCATCATCCTCGTACTGCTCGTCAGCATCGGAGCTTCGGTGGTGATTCCGCAGAAAAAGGAAGCTTTGGAAAATGTGAAATAAGACTTAGAAACATAAAGTTATCTTTTAGAAAATAAAAAAGTTCTGTTTGCAAATACAATGATGCAAACAGAACTTTTTGTTTATTAAATTAATCTCCCTAATACCTCCTCAACGGTCTATACTTTATGGTATAAATATGGTTGAAATAATCCTTCCATTCATTCGGCTCCTTGTCATCATCCCGAACTATCCGGATGCCATAAAACCTGGTGCCCGTTTCCTTATACTCCTTGAACCTCGCCAACATCTGCTGCGGCGGATTCGGAATCAGGAAATCCGTAATCCAAAGCACATCGGCATTCACATAATGAAGACCGTCGTTATCCAGCAAATCAAACATCTGGTTCATCATCTTCTTTGCCGAAGTTCCACCGCCTATAAAAGGAAGATGGGTTGTAGTAGGCTGGCGCCTGACACCACGACCCGTATGAGCCTGACCATCAGAAGATAAATCTGCAGAATTATCGGGAATTTCTGTAGAGTCCACAACCGTGATTCCAATCCTCTTCAACCGCTCCGCCTTCCGCTTCGCCATCAAATCGATGGCACGGGTACTTACGGAGAAATCTATCAGAAAGCAATCCCGCTCCAAATCCTCTGCCGTTTCTTCCAACAGGGAAATCAGCGTAGAAGAAATCCTTTCAGGCGTTCCATACATACTCGCCGAAGTATCCAGGCAAACTATCATCGGACCCTTTCGGGAAGCATGGGTAAAGCCGAGTTTGCGAGATGGCTTCGACATTTCGCTCTTATAACGGAAAGTCTGGAGCCTGCGGGTTCGATACTTATAGATAAAAAGCCCCTCCATATCCTCATCGCTGTATTGCGCCAACTCCAGCGGAAGAAGCGAATTGAGATCATCGCCCACGGTAATGCCCTCGATGTCGCTTCCTGCGGAATGCTCCATCTTCATCTCCACCCCCGAGGCGATGGTGAGCCTATCTTTGCCGTTGGCATCTGCCACACGACCCATCTTCGCTACAATCTCCTTGATTTCCGGATATTTATCCTGAATCTTCACCTGGTTCAAGCGGCGTTCAAACTCCGTTTCCGTCCATCCGTTCGTCATCAGTTCCCAGGCTTGCACGGCTCGCTGCTCCGAAACGCCCTTCGTCTTCATGTTGCGGGTTATCTGGTCCATCATGCGAACCAATCCCGTTTCGAAGTTATTCTGACGGAGAGAGATAAAGTCCTTCAGCTTGCTGAGCACCTGATGGTCGATGCACACCTTCCAGTCTCTTACCAGTCGCTCCCAGTTTTCCGGTTTCGAAGCACCATCGCCAGCCATCAGTTTCAGGAAGAAAGACTTATCGAATCCATCCTCCCGGTGTTCCTGCTCCAACTGGTCGATGAGCGGAAGCCACACCTGCTCATCCATTCTCTTAAAGGGAGTCCAGTCGAGCACATCATCTGCCCGATGACTTTCGGTCCAGGCACGCTGGCGCTGGAATCGCATGTGATGAACGCATTCCACGATGAATTTTCCCACACAATCATAGAATACCTTGCTCTTGATCTTGCTGTTCACCACCTGACGCATGAATTTCTGCACCTCTTCACCAGTTTCCGGAATCGTCACTTTCAGGGTAAAGAGATGAATGAGATAATCCTTCAGCGGGGCTTCCTTCAAATTCCAAGGCATGGCTGCGCCTGTCGGATCAGGAATCTTCACCTGCCCCGACTTACAGAAGTCGTCCAGCATCTTCAAGTAATACTGCGCTTCCGCCAAGTCCTTGTTATTCTGGAATTTCATCTTATACGATATTTTTCACCAAATCGGTAAAAAGCCTCTTATATATTATAGGAAGATTAAGCCTTCTCTTTCTCCATCAGATATTCTGCGAAGATTCTTGCCGCACTCTCCACTTTGGCTGCGCAAGGGCGAGACTTGTAGTATTCTGCCGTTCTTGCCGAAGCCACATAGCTAGACTGTGCCTTCTCATGACCCTTCAAGCCCAGAATCTCGGCACAGATGATACTACCATTCTGCTCCTTCGATTTGGCTAACAAATCCTGCACCACCTTGTAGCATGCAGATTTACCCTCGCGGTCATCCCCCTCAGTCTGTCCGCAATCCAAACCAACGAGCACCACGATGCCCGAAACAGCTCCACACATCATTCTCATTCTGCCAACTCCACCACCGAAGCCGGCACCAATGCGCTTTGCCATCTCATCATCAAGACCATACAAATCGGCAAAGGCAGCCACCACCGACTGGCAGCAGCCATAGCCCTGCATAAAATTCTCCACCGCTTGGTGAACACGAGCCTCCAACTCTGGAGATAAAGTTATCTGTTCGTTCATCATGTTTTTGTTCTTCTATATATAATAATGTATAAGTAACAGGAGGCGATTAAACCTCATAAAGTTTTATGGTATTATACCTCATAGAGTTTCATCGTATCCTGTCGGGTAAACGCCAACTCCTTATAGAAATCACGGAGATAGGCCGAAATTTCAGCCTTATCATCCGAAGACACGAAGAGATTCTCGCCCAACTGCCTTTCCAGCGAAGTCAAGCCATCCGAAAGGGTTTCGATTTCCCCCTCATAATCTCTGCCATCATCAGGATTCCTGCGAACCCGATGATACTTGATATCCTCGGCAAGAGCATTCTTCATATCCACGAGTTTTTCTGCGAAAGGAGAAAAGAGTGCACGAATCACGATGCATCTGATAGCGTCCCGCTCTTCCGGTTCCTGCCACAGACAATGGTAGATAGGAAGCAGGTCGCAGATATCCACCTCTTCCCTATCCTGCATGAAGGCAGAAGTGCGAAGCAGACGAACGATATTTTTCCATCGGCGGTCGCTCACATAGATATTTCTGCGCTCGGCAGCCTCATCCACATTCACGGCTCTCAGAGATTTACGGATGGCGGAAATTGCATCAAGCACCTCCTCCTTCACGCCAACCTTACAGATTTTCTCCGCCCATTCAGCATACTCCTCAGGGGATATTCTTATATCGCACACGGATTTCACAGATCTCACAGATTTTTTCTTTGTATTCTCAGAAATAAACAAATCTCTTTCTGATGTTTCTACTCCCATTGGCGTTTGCTTTACAGAAGACTTCTTGGACATAACATTAGCCTCATCCGTGGAATCAGTGAGATCCGTGTGAGACTCATTAGAATCCAGCAGCATAGCACGGAAATTCTTCTCCAGCTTAATCGGTCGGCTCTCTATTCTAATCACGAATCGGTCCCAAAGCGCCTCCAGTCCCTCTCCCTTAGCCGGCAGCTCATTACTAGCCGCCACGAGAAGTTTCAGAGGGAGATGCATTTCACGATTGCCATTTCTGAAGATTTTCTCGTTAATCACCGTGAGGAGCGTGTTCTGGATAGCAGGACCCGCCTTCCAGATTTCATCCAGGAAAACCACATCGGCAGTAGGCAGATAACCCTCCACCGCACGCTCGTAAGTATCCGAAGTCTTCAGTTTCTGAATGCTCACCGGACCGAAGATTTCATCGGGCGTAGAGAATCGAGACATCAGATATTCAAAGCTCCGAGCATCCCTGAACGCCGTCTTCAACTGTCTGGCCACCATACTCTTCGCCACACCCGGAGGTCCCAGCAGGATGATACTCTCACCTGCCAAAGCAGCCAGGAGCGAGAGCGATATCTCCGTCTCCTTCTCATAAATGCCCCGGTTCATCTCACCGAGTAATTGTTTGAATCTTTCAAGCATATTCTTACTTTTCTATTCAGAATCGTATAAAGACGAAAAGAAGTTAAGAGATAAAATTCATTATCCCTTAACTTCCTCATATTCTTTTATATAAATAAGGTATGGCTTACTTTACGTTGCCCACCTTAATCAAGTACTCAGCAATCTGAACTGCGTTCAGGGCAGCACCCTTACGAATCTGGTCGCCAGTCAACCACAATGTGTTACCATTGTCATCAGCCAAATCCTTGCGGATACGACCTACATATACATCGTCCTTACCGGCGCTCTCCAATGGCATTGGATAAACGTAGTTCTGGGCATCATCCTTTACAGTTACGCCTGGAGCAGCCTCCAAAGCCTTGCGGATGTCCTCTACTGCCAATGGCTTCTCTGTCTCGAACCATACACTCTCTGAGTGAGAACGAAGTGAAGAAACGCGAACACAGGTAGCACTGGTGCGAACATCAGAGTGCATGATCTTGCGGGTCTCGTTATACATCTTCATCTCCTCCTTGGTGTAATCGTTAGGAGTCATCTTGTCAATCTGTGGGATGACATTATATGCCAACTGATGAGGGAACTTATTGATATGCTCAGTCTTACCAGTCTCGATGATATCCTTATACTGCTGCTCAAGTTCAGCCATGGCAGCAGCACCAGCACCCGAAGCACTCTGATAAGAAGAGATATGAATCTTCTTGATATGGCTTAAGTCATCGATAGGCTTCAACACTACTACCATCATGATAGTGGTACAGTTAGGGTTGGCGATGATGTTGCGAGGGCGGTTCAAGGCATCCTCAGCATTAACCTCAGGCACAACCAGAGGCACGTCGTCGCACATACGGAATGCGCTAGAGTTATCAATCATCACGGCACCATACTTGGTGATAGTCTCGGCAAACTCCTCAGAAGTGCCGCCACCAGCAGATGTGAAAGCAATATCGACATCTTTAAAGTCATCGTTATGCTGCAAAAGTTTGACCTCATAGTCCTTTCCCTTGAAGTTGTATTTTCGTCCGGCAGAACGCTCAGAACCAAACAACACCAAATCATCCATAGGGAAATTTCTCTCAGCAAGGATACGCAGGAATTCCTGTCCTACAGCGCCACTTGCACCAACAATTGCTACTTTCATAATCGAATCTTTTAATTTATAAAGTTGTTATAAGTGAATCTTATGGAAAAGAAGGGATGCTCCTTTCTAGCCCGATGATCTTTCACCGTTTTGTCAGCCAAAAACCGCTTACCCTCTCAAATCCGCTGCAAAGTTAAGACTTTTTCTACAATATCAAGCATAAAATCCCAAAAATTATTGCTTTTTGCTGCAATTTTATCTTTTTTGCTTACTTTTCTGCAAGAATTTGCATAAAAACGGAGAAAAATAGTTGCAATTACGTTTAGTAGTTCAAAAGAAAAACAGCGAAATCATCCGTTCACATAACTTCTATAATGAATTGTGTATGCAAAGTTAAGAAAAAAACAATATTCAATGGCAAATAACCAAGAAAAATCCCAGGAACTTATAATTTTTTATAAAAGAACAATATATTATACCTTTTCTTGCGTAATCTAGGATTTTTTTGCTACCTTTGCAGGAAAAGTACAATATAATACACTACTTGGTATGAAAATTCAAGAAGTAATGAAATTGCAGCGTAAGGCCTTGGGGATTACCCAGCAAGACCTCGCCGACATGTCTGAGATAGCCATTTCAACCATCAAGAAAATAGAGAGCGGTAAAGGCAACCCTTCCCTATCTACGGTTGAAAAAATCATGGATATCCTTGGCATGGAGGTTAAATATGAGATTCGTCAAACCGTTTAAAATAAATTGTATGAAAAATAAGAATCTGTTCAATCGTATCTGATATAATGCAGCAAGTAAGCATCCAATATTACAGTTCGCCTTGTGGAGAAATCATCCTGGCATCGGTGGACGATGAATTGTGCCTTTGTGATTGGAATGAAATGCCATGTTCAGAGCGCAATAAGCTTCGGCTTTCGCGGTATATGAAGGCTGAGTTCAAGATAGAAACATCCCCTATCCTGGAACTAGCCAAGAAGCAGCTGAATGAATATTTCACCGGCAGCCGCAGGACATTCGATATTCCGTTGCACCCTATTGGAACCGATTTTCAGAAAAAAGTATGGCGTGCATTGCTCAACATCCCCTACGGAGAAACAAGGAGCTATAAGGAAATAGCCATAAGTTTGGGTAATCCCAATGGCACAAGAGCCGTGGCAGGTGCCATCGGCGCTAATGGCATCAGCATTTTCATTCCCTGCCATCGTGTTATCGGAAGCAATCATCTCCTTACAGGTTTTGCCGGAGGATTGGATGCAAAGAGAAGGTTATTAGAGATTGAAGCAGAAAAAATAACATAAAACGTAGATTTTAAATAATTGTATAAGAGAGTATTAAAAATGGAACAAAAAGAAAATAATCAGAAAACTCAAGCTGCTGAGAATCAGGCATCCTGCTCACCTCAGCAGTCTGTGGGACCAAATCCTTTCATTTCAGTCATACCGCTGGCAGTACTTATCGCCCTCATCGTCCTGGTTGTCAAACTCTTCCCTGACGATGCCCTGGCCGGTGCCTCCCAGGTGGCCCTGATGATAGCCACTGCCGTATGTGTGGCACTCGGTATGGGCATCTATAGGATGAAATGGAATATCTTTGAAGAGATGATCAAAAAGACGGTGGGCGATGCCGGAGTATCTATCCTGATCCTGCTGCTCATCGGAATGATGTCAGCAACCTGGATGATCAGTGGCGTAGTACCTACATTGATATATTATGGCGTACAGATTATGTCACCAACCTTTTTCCTTCCCTGCGCATGCATCATCTCCAGTATCATTTCTGTGATGACGGGAACCTCATGGACCACCATTGCCACCATTGGCATTGCCCTGATGGGAATCGGCGATGCCCTGGGAATACCAGCCCCTTACACAGCTGGAGCTATTATCTCCGGTGCCTATTTTGGTGATAAACTCTCGCCAATGAGCGATACCACCGTCCTGGCTTCGAGTATAGCCGGAGCTGACCTCTTCTCACATATCCGCTATATGCTCTACACCACCATACCAAGCATCCTGCTCTCACTGGTACTCTATCTTATCATCGGTCTCTGCTATGATTCCAAGCCAGTGGATATCAGCCAGTATCTTACCGGTCTGACCCATGGATTCAATATCTCTCTGTTTACCATGCTCGTTCCGGCTTTTACCGGATGGCTCATCTACCGAAAGACGCCATCCCTCATCACCCTTCTGCTTTCTGCCCTTTCTGCATGTATCTGTGCCCTCATTCTCCAGCCGGAAGTACTTGTAGGGATAGCAGGCGAAGACTGTATTTCTGCCAAAAGCCTCTTTCAAGGAATCATGACCACCTGCTATACCCATACCCAGGTAGATTGCGGTATGGCGAACATCAATGATCTTGTTGCCACCCGAGGCATGGCTGGCATGCTCAATACCATCTGGCTCATCCTCTGTGCCATGTGCTTCGGATCATGTATGGTAGCCAGCGGCATGCTCCACGCCATCACCCACATGCTCCTGAAAAGCATCCACAGTACCATCTCGCTTGTCTGCAGTACCGTGACATCAGGCGTCTTGCTCAATCTCGTAATGGGTGACCAGTTCCTGAGTATCATCATGAATGCATCTATCTACAAGGATGAGTATGCCGAACGTGGTTACCGACCTGAACTCTTGAGCCGAAGTACAGAGGATAGTGCTACCGTGACGAGCGTGCTGGTTCCATGGACAGCCTGCGGTATGACGCAGAGTACAGTTCTTGGCATCCCGACCCTGGTCTATCTCCCCTTCTGCTTCTTCAACATCATCAGTCCTTTGATGAGTTGTCTGGTTGCCATTCTGGGCTTCGTACCCAACCCACAACCCAAGGAAAACAAAGCATCTGTAGCAGAAGAGTCTGATATCCATTAAATATATAGGAGATTCATATATATAGGAGACTCATAAAAATGAAAAAAGATTCTAAAGGAAACCAAGCAAAATATGTAGAACTCAATTTATTTCCTGAGGAGATAGAGGATCATCAGAAAGACTCTATCTCCTCAGACAGTAAAGAAAACCATACTTCTTCAGACAAAGAGTATGATTTGACAGATCTGTTTGAAAGACTTTCCCAATCAGCTTTCCGCAGCCGTTTCCATCTCTCGAAGAAGGATAAGGAATATATTGCAGAAAAGGGTTTGGCTACCATCCGTAAGCATGCGGAGGATTTCGTTGCCAAACGCCTTGCTCCAGCAGTGATTCCCAATGACGGCAAGCAGACACCGATGAGAGGTCATCCTGTATTCATTGCCCAGCATGCTACTGGCTGCTGCTGCCGTGGTTGTTTCTTCAAATGGCATCATATACCTGCCGGAAGACAGTTGACAGAAGAAGAACAGCAATATGCAGTAGCGGTACTTATGACTTGGATAGAAAAACAAGTTTGAAAAGGAATTTCTTTTTCCTATACATAACCCAATGGAGGATCTGTAGTGACGTGTATGAAATCATCATTATCTACAACATCAAATCCTTGATGGTTGTACCATTCATGAATCTACTTAAATCTACCCTTTCTCCAATACCATGCAAATGTCCGGTTTCGGAATCAAGTTCTTTAGGATTATTCATAAAAAAAGAAAGAAAAATTTGGTTATTCAAAATAAAATGAGTAACTTTGCAGACATAAAAAGCCAACAGCATCCGATAGGTTGTTCTTGGTCATGGTCTATGTAGCCATGCATGAAAAAACTACATGCAAGTTTTTGCGAGAACCCAAACTACAAACTTGATTTCCATATTAGATGATTTGTTCTTCTTTTAGAAAGAGCATTACACTTAACAGATTACTTTTATATCAATAAAATTTTTAAAATGAAGAAGTTTTTTTTCATTTCAATAGTAGCGGGCAGTTTCCTAACGGGCTGTCGTCAATGGTATTCGCTACAAAACTTCCTTGGCTTTGGACATTACGAAATAGTCTCCAACGCTGAGAATTGGTTAGATAACAACAGGTACGACTCTATCAGTCAAAAATGGATTGGCCCTGATTCAGCAAGAATAAACTATATAGATGCAGAAGCAAAAATAATAGAGATGAATAAAAAAGATTATAAAAATAAGAAAAATGAAAACAAATAATCAAATAATTCTTAAAAAGAAAAAAGGTTAGTGGTGGAATATAGCTACCAATAAGCCCTTTAGTGGTCTCGCCTCAGTAAATGGACAGACTTTTCTATATACCAAAGACGGAAGAAAGATTCCATAGTCAAAGCCTGCCCCAAACATCCATAATTTTATAAAAAACTTATGGATGCGAGAGAATCCAGAAAATAAAGGATTCACAAATGGCAAGTACTACTATTACCAAACCACTAACGGAAATTGGGATATAGGTCCAGGTATAGATAAAGCCAAACAAACAGATGCATTCAATAAACGAGCTGTACGAGGTTTTACCCCAACAGAGATGAATGCAGAAGTATTGCGATTACTGTCTAAAGACTTTAGAACAAAAAACATTTGGCATAATCAGATCACCGCCCTTTGTTAGCAGTAACATTCTAACAAAGGGCGTTTTCCTTACGTAATGATAAAAAAAATAACTTGGTACATTTTTATTATTTGTTACAACATCAAATCCTTGATGGTTGTACCATTCATGAATCTGCTTAAATCTACCCTTTCTCCAATACCATGCAAATGTCCGGTTTCTGAATACTGCCAGATATTGCACTTTCCTCTGCCGTCAATAGCGGGTTGTCGGGAGTTATAATTGGCGATGAAGAGATAATAACGATTGAACTTCGCCCCCATCTCCTTATTATAGAAGCTCTCGTTGCTATAGATGATAGGATACTTACCATAGTGTTTCTTCACCAAGTCAGCAAACACCTGTATGCTATCCAGCAGCTGTCGTCCCTTCCATCTTCCCTGGATGCCTTTCTCCTCCACATCCAATACGGGAATCAAGTCCTGCTCACTCTTCTTCACCATCTTTTGGAAATCCCGAAACTGAGCAGTTGCAGAAGAGCCGGCAGACATCAGATGATAAGATCCCACCTTCAACCCATATTTACGAGCCAGTCTGATATTTCGACTATAATGCCGATCCACATATCCCTTACCATGTGTAGCTCTGATATAAACGAACTTGATTCGCTTATTCTTCGCTATTTCCTTCCACTTGATAACTCCATTGTGTTTCGAAACATCAATGCCGTCATATCCGCCACGAGTATAAGGTTGCCCTTTCAATCTATCAACGAAGACATCAGAATAAGATGAAACGATGCCCCCCCCATCGCTTCACCTTATATGGCGACACCACATACATGATTCCCAGACCAATACCAGCCAAAACGACCAGGCTGCCTAAGGAAACCAAAGTATATTTTAATCCTTTCTTCATTACATTTTATCTTTTAGTTGTTTTTAGGGGGACAAAGATAGTGAATTTATCCGAAACAGCATAGAAAGTTGGGGGATAAATGTATGAAATGGGGGCTGGAAATACGAAATGATATAACGGATGCTAGGCAACATCCCTCAAACATCCGTTTTGTTAAAATCATACACACATAACCGATTGTAAATCTGATCCTATTTTATGAAGACCATCAACAATACGTTTACGCTGCTGCTCACGTGGCTTCTTCAAACCATTCACATAGTGTGACAAAAGACTCTGGTTTATTCCAGAAGCACGACTAATTGCCGCTAGAGAAACGTATGGAGAATATGCCTTCAAAAGAGTAGTTGCATCCTGATAGTTATACACAAACTCATAATCGCCATTCTTCAGCCATTCCGGAACATCTTCTCCATTTTCCACAAGACCTTCAACATGAAACTCTAAACTATCCTTTGCCTCCTTTTGCAAAGCTTCAAAGGTTGGTGCTGTAAAAACCACCGCACCTGGTACATTACTACCAAGAGAACCACCAAAATTCTTGTCGCACCATGCAACATTAACAATAATCTTTTCCATAATGTGCTACTTTAAAACCATTATTAATTCAAAAAGCGAATGCACCAAGGCAGTGGAAGTATTACTTCCAACCTGCCTGGTGCCAGATGCTATTAAGAAGAAATTGATTCAGCACTTCACTTTCCTTACCTCTAATCGTTACGGTTCCAGGCTTGGAAGGATGCTTGAATTGTCTATGGTCCCCTTTTGTTCTCGCCAAATACCAACCATCTTTCTTCAACATCTGCAAAACATCTTTGACTTTGTACTTTTTCATATCATTGAATGTTTTGATTACGCAGGCAAAGGTATGAATAATAATACTTTCAAGCAAATATTTTGCGTTAAAAGTATTAAAAGTAATACCATATTTTATGTATCTCTTCACTAGTGTGTTAGGGTTATACTTCATTTTCCTCGTTCCACGATTTTTTCTTTTCTATCGCTTCCCGATTACGAGTGCAAAAGTAAGAAGATTATTTCTATCAGCCAAATATCTAAACCTACCTTGTATGAAATGCCGGACTGAATGTACCAAATGACAAAACGGATGCTTGACATTACTCATCAAGCATCCGTTTTAAAAATTCTATCATTTCTAGAATTGCCTTTCTCAAAGGTTGCAACTCATTTTCTATAATCCACCAAATCTGATCGGCATCAACCTCAAAATAATGATGAGCTATAATATCACGTAACCCTTTCACATTTTTCCAATCAATTTCAGGATGAGTTGTAAGAAGTTCTCCATTAGTTAAGTATATCCAATGCTACATATTTAATCTTCATCTCTGACAATCAACTTATTAAGTGTGAAAGGAGAATATCAACACAGGATACAGCTTCCACTCCTTATCCAGCTTGTCGATAGCAAGCCCCTTGAACGATACAAGCAAAGGAATTGCTCCGTCTTTGCAATCCGTCGTAATAATAAGCCACTTTCAAAAACGCTCTTCACTCTTCACAAATATGGTATAAGTATTTGTATATAAGGAATTTGTACGGATGAAGAGCAGTGCGCTACTCTTCACCTCTCTTCACCCCCAAAAAATCTGCATCATCTGCGAAATCTGCGTGACTTTCTTCTAAGACCGAACAGGGCGAACTTCCATTTCAATTTCGTGCGTAACCCTAAGGTGAAGAGTGGTGAAGAGTGATGCGTAACTCTTCACCTCTCGCAACCCCAGTGTTTATCGGGGTTTCAGCCGATTTGGTGAAGAGTGAAGAGTAAAAAAGCGAGTGGTTGTTTTACCAGCTCCCGACGTATCGTTTTGTGCCTGCCATAGTGAGGCAATAAGCGCTACAAGCCGCATTACGCATCGTCAGTACTATCATGGAGACCTCTCAGTAACGTCTTTGCGCTTTGCAAGTACTATCGCTGTTGCTTGTAAGTACTATCATCGTGCCTTGTAAGTACTATCATTGTTGCATCGGTTTTACGTAAAAAGTCTTCGGAGTAACCTTAACTTGTTACCGGAAGAATTAATGTTATAAGCCGGAGAAGCCTATATCTTCAGCCGCACAACAGCTGTTGTGCGCTTGCATAACAGCTGATATGCGCTCGCCCACCACCTGTTGTGCAAGCGGATATCAGCTGGTGGGCGATGAGTTATTGGATATAACGGATGCTTGAGATTACTCATCAAGCATCCGTTTTGCAAATCACCTACTTCATTTTCCACCCATCAATGGTTCCCGTCTTCGATGAGAAGTTGCAGCCTATCTGATAAATCTTTCTTCCATCTGCAGCATATTCCCTGGCGTAGCCCATTTCCTCTATCTGCTTCAGGGCTTCCTCTGCCGAACCATCACGCTTGAACTCGAAGATGTAGATATAATTCTGTGTCTCTACCACGCAATCTACCCTACCTTCGCTTTGCTGCTTTTCGATAAAGACCGTGAAACAGCTAATCATTCTCAATACGAGATAGAATGTGTATTGGAAATAACGTTCCTTCTCTCTTTCATCATCCTTGCGACGCTGCGTGTATGGAATGCTGGCAAAGAAAGAAGTCAAGAGATTCTCCAATTCCTTGCAATCGCCTTCTTTCATTACTTTTACAACCTGGACAACCCATGCATCCGTAGATTCTGAAGGTTTCAAATAACTTGTTGCCAACATGGTCAAAAAACCATGTTTTACCTCATCATTCGGAAAATCCAGAAGATAGGAATTAGTATCCATTTCCCAATCCTTGATGGTAAGATAACCGCTCTGATAAATCATTGGCAGAGGTGCCTCTTTGTCTGCCTTATAGTCAATAAAGCTGCTTACAGGATAATACTTATTGACGATTTCGTTGATATTTTCGTCGAAATGCGTCAACAAACGAACCAGATAAGTTGGCGAACCTGTGCGGAACCAATAATCATCCAGCCTATTCTTGCCAAAGGCATTCAAGATGCTGAAAGGATTGTAGATATCAAGCATATTGGGACTGAAGTGGTAACCATCAAACTTCCTCTTCAGCTTGTGCTTCATTCCTTCCTCTGTGGTCTTATATCTCACAGCCATTGCTTTAATCTGTTCCTCGAAAGTAGAATACAACTCCTCTTCCGTAATGCCACAAAGTGCCTCATAATGCTCATCCATACTGATGTCGTTAGGCTGGTTGAAACCACTAAACACGCTCACCTGCGAAAACTTGGTGACACCAGTGAGCAAGACAAACTGTAAATAAGCATCGGCAGCCTTAAAGACACTATAGAAACCTTTCAAGATTTCACGATGCCAGTCCTCGAGCAATCGCTCCTGACCATCAATCGTTGTCTTAATAATCGTATCAAGCACATCCAGCAATGGCTTGTCGTATTCATCTATCAGCACAACAGCACGGAGACCAGTCTTCCGATGAGCCTCCTTCAATACACTTACAAATCTATCCCCCAAAGTTACACTATACTCATCCTTTCCATAAATTGCTTCTTGTCTTTCCACAAAAGACATCAGTGTTTGTTCCAACACACCAGGATTAGTGAAATTATTACCATTAAAGTCAAGATGAAACACAGGATATTGCTTCCATTCCTTCTCCAGCTTGTCGATGGCAAGCCCCTTGAACAGTTCCTTCTTACCCTCGAAATAGCATTTCAAGGTAGATACGAGCAACGACTTTCCAAATCGTCGTGGACGACTCAGAAAGTATATTTTACCTTTAGTCACTAAGTCATAGACCAATGCCGTCTTATCGAGATAAACATAATCATCTTCTATGATTTGTTCGAAGTCCTGTATTCCTATAGGATATTTCATATTGCTGCCATTTTATGTCGAGTAAGTAGAGGGAATTTCACCCTCCCTTCTCTCGGAACCGTGCTTGACAGTCTCCCATCACACGGCTCTTCGTACTTAACTCTTTTGTTTATTAGTTTATATTCTTTATTAACCTAGACGTGGATAGGGTACAAATCCCTTCACCTTCTGTCTCAGGACACACAATCTGAGGGCAAAGATAATACTTTATCTCCTAATCTCCAAAACTTTTCAAGAAAAACTTCTACCATACAGGTATTTGAAAGTAGCTTTCTATAGACACAGGATTATGCTGGTGCTCCAAAAAAATCCCTTGCAACATTGCTGCTGCAAGGGATTCATCATCTTTCTACCTTAATGGTAATACACTACATAAACTTTAAAACTAAACTTAGAATCTATATACTACAAAGCTGTTCGCCTTCATCTTCACATTCAAGACGTTGCCGTTAGCCTGAGCATCTGATACAACAGGAACAACCACGTTCTTGTTGTCGATCTTGTTCTCTGCCTGGATATTGTCGGCATGGAGAACGGTTACCTTGCCAGGATTCAACTTCTTGATACCATTGAAGGTAACGTTGATTTCCTTCTCCTCGTTAGAGGTATTGGCAATCTTCACGATATAGCTCTTGGTAGCCTTGTCGAAACAAGCTGTGGCATAGAGACCATTCTCGCCAGCTACAGCCTTGCCGTTCTCGGTAAGCTTCAACACATTGGTACCCTTGTTCTCGCCGTAGAGCTGCTGAACATAGTAGTTGGCTGAACGCACAGAGCTGAGATTATCAAACCAGATGAGGTCTGGACGCCACTGCCATCCCTCAACGTGAGCGAAGAGAGGAGCATAGGTAGCCTGATAAACCACATCGGCATTGCGCTCCAAGCCGGTCATGAAGGCAGCCTCTGAAAGCGCAGCCTCCCAAGAGTTAGGGTCGTGCTCGGCATGGGCTGCATACTCGCCGGCAAATACCTTAGGACCCTTGCGGTCGTACTTGTCGTAACGGCTGGCATTGCTGCGGAACCACTCAGGGCTCTTGTAGTAATGCTCATCTACCATATCTACGCCCAACTTGCGCATCTGCTCCCAACCATAGTCGAAATCCTTGCCATCTGCAGAAGGACCTGATGAACCGCAGATCTTGATCTTAGGATACTTGGCATGAATCTGCTCCATGAACTTCTGCAGACGCTCAGGGTACATAGGTCCCCACTGCTCGTTACCGATACCAATCTGCTTCAGGTTGAATGGTGCAGGATGACCCATATCGGCACGGAGCTTACCCCACTTGGAGGTGACAGGACCATTGGCAAACTCGATGAGGTCGAGTGCATCGTCGATATAGCTCTGGAGATCCTTGACAGCTACATGCGCATTAGGATCCTTATCTTCGTTCTGATACTGGCAAGCCAGACCTACAGAGAGAATTGGCAATGGCTCAGCACCAATCTTCTCTGAAAGGAGGAAGTACTCGTAGAAGCCCAAGCCCAAAGACTGATAGTAGTTAGGGAAAAGGCGATGTGGGAAGGTATCTCTCCAGCGGTTCTCGTTCAAAGGACGGTTCTCTGGAGCACCCACAGAGTTCTTCCACTCATAACGGGTATCGAGGTCGGTTCCCTCTACGATACATCCGCCAGGGAAACGGAAGATGCCTGGCTTCAGGTCGGCGAGATCCTGTACGAGATCGGCACGGAGACCATTCCAGTTGTCTTCTGGGAAGAGAGAGATGTGGTCGAGATCTACGCTCTCAGAACCTTTCTCCAGATATACGCGCATCAAACCCTTGGCATCGGTCTGAGGAGATGTCAGGGTAGCTGTAAGCTTCTGCCACTTGTTGTTGGTGATGTTGATGACCTGCTTGGCAATGACATCATTCTTGGAATTGACCAGCTCCACACGGATCTTACCCTGCTTGCCATCGATGAGATGAAGACGGCCATAAACGGTGAAATCGTACTTCATATCCTTCTTCAGACCCATACCGAAGAAACCGCGGTTCTCCAAACCGGTCTGCTTCTCACGCGCACCGGCACTCTCGAGAGTTACATAATGAGGGTTGCGGTCGAAGGCAGGCTTCACGTCATTGAGGGTTACATTACCGAATGTATTCCATCCCATCAGGCGCTGTGGGAACTCGAAAGAGCGGTTTTCCACCATCTCTGCATAGAGACCGCCATCGGCACCGAAGTTGATATCCTCGAAGAAGATACCATACATGGTAGGCTGGATTTCTACTCCAGGCTTGTTGGCCTGAACCATAAACTGATGCTGTGCGAAAGCTCCGAGCGAAGACATCGCCATCAGCATTGCTGCGAAAATTTTAGCTTTTCTCATATTGCTCTGTTATTGTTGTTTTGTAGGTTTGTTTATATTTCTATAGATAATACGATTGACGTATCAGAATACCGATGCAAAGATACAAAAAATCCACCCCAAATGAGGTGGATTTTCTGTCTAAATATATTGGATTTTCGTTTAAATCCCCTTTTTTCTACTATTTACCCTGTGGAATGAGGGTAAATGTGAAGGTCTTGTTGCCATAATGTACACGATACTTCTCCAAAGGCCAAGCACCCCAAGAGTTCTCGCCGCCTACACCCATGTGGGCAGAATCGAGGAAGAGGTTGGTGAACTTAGACTTCTTCAGGTCGAAGCTGTGACGCTGCTCCTTGTCGTCGCCATCGTCGAGCTCCTCAGTATCGAAGTGGATAGCGCTGGCATAGAATGGAGTGCAGCTCTTCACCTGCAAGCCCAAGCCTGTGGCATCGGTCTGCTTCCACCAGCGGATATCGCTCTTGGTACCACTCTCCTGTGGACGGATGTATGGGAAGTACTGGTTGTCGGCATCATCTGTGTAAACACCGATGCGCATGCAGTCCTTGCGGTCTGAGTAGTTCTCGATAGGACCACGACCGTAGTAGTTGCTCTTCTCCATGGTGTATGGCATCTGCATCAACATACCGAAACGGAACATATCGCTTACCTTAGCACCCTCTGTAGCCTTGAAGTCTTCTGTTACCTTCACGGCACCTGTATTGGCGAATACTACGTAGGTGATATCCATCTGACCCTGAACCTCCGGCATATCGAATGATGTGAGGATCGTTACAGAGTTGGTCTTCTTGTCCTTCTTCACGTCGATGTTCTTCAGGTTCATCTGAGGGTTCTTCCAAGCCTTGAACTTCTTCTGGAGGCCTGCACCCATATCGTTGTCGGTAGGAGCACGCCAGAAGTTTGGCTTCAGGGTACCACCCTCGCCGAGCAATGACTTGCCATTGTAAGCATACTCAGAGATAAAACCGGTAGAACGGTCGATCTTGAAGGTGAGGTTAGGGGTGGTAACAGCTACCACATTATCCTTCTTGGCAGCCAGCTTCATCTTCTTCTTGCCATGTCCCTGAGCCAGCATCTTGCTGCAGTCGCCAGAGCAAGTCTGCTTGGTAACCACAGGCAGCTGGGCATAAGCCATCACCTGACCGGCTGTGAGCAATGGTTCAGCCTCCTTCAGACGGAAGTCGATGTTGAGGAATACCTCCTTGCCCTTGATCTTGCTCTTGTCGTAAGGGATGGTGAAGTTCTTGGTCTGCTGTGCAGGAACATCGAGGTCGGCGATGGTACCATTCTGAGTCTCTACGCCATCCTCTTCGAGGCTCCATGCCAGGGCATAGTTGCTCAGGTCGCGGAAGAAGTTCTCATTATGTACGCTTACCTCGCCAGTCTCGGCATTCACCATCTTGGCCCAGATGTTCTGGTACTGATAAGCCACCTCGTAAGCATGAGGGTTCATCTGACGGTCTGGACCGATGATACCATTACAGTTGAAGTTATTGTCGCTAGGATCATACTTGTTGTAATCACCACCGTAGCAATATTCTATCTTGCGAAGCTCCTCATTGTTCATCTTGTAAGGCAGGATGCTCATAGGCTTCACGATATTGCGGTGCAATGCCTGATCTACGAAGTCCCAGTCGAAACCACCCTGGAGGATAGGATACTTGCGGATCAGATTCCAGTAATCGCTCAGGTTACCGCCAGAGTTACCCATGGTGTGGTTGTACTCACACTGGATGAGCGGCATCGGACTGTTTGGATCCTTGGCATACTTCTCGCAGGCACTTACAGGATAATACATTGGGCAGAAGATATCGGTACCCTCGCCACGGCGAGCCTGCTCGTACTGAACAGGGCGGGTCTTGTCCTGGCTCTTGATCCACTTGTAAGCCTGCAGGAAGTTGTCGCCCATCACGGTCTCGTTACCCATACTCCATGTTACGATAGAAGGATGGTTGTAGAACATAGACACATTGTGCTGGTTGCGCTCCATGATCTGCTTGGCAAACTCTGGCTTCTTGGCAGCCGCATCATCGCCATACTGGAAACCATGGCTCTCCTGGTTAGCCTCTGCCACAACATACAATCCGTACTTGTCGCAGAGATCATACCAGCGAGGATCGTTAGGATAATGGCTGGTACGAACGGCATTGATGTTCATGCGCTTCATCATCATGATGTCCTGAATCATGCGCTGCTCACTTACGTTGTAGCCCTCATCAGGATCTATCTCATGACGGTCGGCACCCTTCAGGAGAACAGGCTGGCCATTGACCAGGAACTGCTTGTTCTTGATCTCCACCTTGCGGAAACCTACCTTTACCTGTACAATCTCGTAAGGCAGATACATACCGCCATTCTGGATAGGAGAAACAACGAGGGTATAGAGGTTAGGAGTCTCAGCACTCCACTTGCGAACATTCTTCACACGGAGCTGATACTTAGCCACACCATTCCTTACATTATCAGTACCTGTAACGATTACCTCCTTGCCATCCGGGTCGTAAAGACCGAAGTATGCCAGGGTATTGCCCTGCACCTTGGCTGTGATGTTGAGGAAACCATCCTTATAGTTGTTCTTCAGCTCAGTCTCTACACGGACATCGAGCAGGCGATGATCCTTGGAGCGGGCATAGAGATAGTTCTCACGTGCCGGACCGCTCAGACGCCAGAAGTCCTGATCCTCACACCATGAACCGTCGCACCAGCGGAATGTCTGGAAGGCGATGAGGTTCTTGCCCTTCTTCAAGAAAGGAGTGATATCAAACTCAGCGGCAACCTTGCTATCCTCTGCATAACCGGCAAACTTTCCGTTAACATAGAGATAGATGTTGGATGTTACACTACCAAAGTGAGCGATGACGCGCTTGCCATCCCAGTTGGATGGGATATTGATTTCACGACGATAGGAACCTACGTGGTTGTCCTTGGTAGGAACAGCTGGTGGCTGCTGGTCGAAGTGGCCACGCCATGCGAAGCCCACGTTTACATACTCTGGCTGGCCATAGCCCAACATCTCCCAGTTGCCTGGCATCTGGATGTTGTTCCATTTAGAGTCATCAAGGTCAGTCTTGTAGAAATCCGTAGGGCGCTCATCTGCATTGGCTACCCAGTTGAACTTCCATGTGCCCTCAAGCGACAGGTAGTTCATACTCTTCTTCTTGTCAAGATACTCTGCACCTGTTCCAGGGAAGTCGTTAGGATCGTAAGCGAAGTGCATTGTGTGCAGAGGCAAACGATTGATTTCATTCACTTGGAGGTCGTGCCACTCTGTGAAAGTTGGCTGATGGATGGCTACCGTCTTTACAGACGACTTAATGGCAGCCTTCGGTTTTCTTGCACCAAAGGCCACCATTGCCAATCCTGCCATACTCAATGTTACGAACAGTCTTTTATTCATTACTATTAAAGTTTTGTGTTTAGATATTTATCATATTCACAAGCGGTAAGAAGCATCGCTCCCACACCGAAGTTTGCCTGGGAATTGGCATCTACGGTCTGTCCCGGGATGGCTCTTTCGCCGATTGGCTGAACATAGCCCACCTTGCCGTCTTCCTGAACAGCAGTTTCCGCAGAAACCGATAGCATGTTCTTTTGCAGCTCGCCCTTAGCTATATTTTCGAGCACAGGCTGAGCCATCTTATAGGCAAGCGAGCACCAATATTGGCGGTCGCTCTGCTGTTGCGCCTTCTTCTTTGCTGCGCTGATTCCCATGAACGGAACCAAAGCCAGAAGAAGGGTAATCATGATACTCTTATATATATGAATCATAGATAGTTGCAATTTTGTTTGTTTGTTGAATTCTGTTAAACGATGATTGCAGTATTATCATTTCAAGCTGCAAATGTAATTAAAATAATTAAGAAACGAGCAGAGCGACCGTGTTTTTTATCATTTTTTCAACACTGGAGCACCATTTTCCCAAGAAATAGGCACCCAGAGGTGACGACTGTCGCTCAAATGCTTCGGATTCCACATATCTGCCAGAAGTGGGTTTCCTTGACACTTTAATGTTACCAAACGTTAAATATAGACAATTCAAAGACTTTTTCTACATAAAAATGCAAAAAGAACGAAAGTTTTGTGTATATTTGCGCCCACTTAAACAAAATTTAAAACCACGAAGGACAGACCTACATCTCTAAACGACTTGGTATGGTCAGCCCTCACTGGTTCAAATTTTACCTATCTATAATATAACAATTTTGCAGTCCTAATAAAAAGGGGCTCTAAAAACTCTAAACTTTATGATATGAAGAACGAGAAGAAAAAACAGAAGGAGAATTTAAGGCTTCTCAGAAGCTATTCTCTGTGTGCGTGTATGATCTTTTTGGGTGGAATCGCTTTTCCTATGCCTTCAAATGCATCTAATGCAACAGAACTGGCTACCCAGCAGAAAGGCAAGCAGATTACAGGTACCATAACCGATAGCCATGTTCCACAACCATCACCTGAGCATCAAGGGCGGTAGCGACAAGATTACCTACTCTCTGGCTATCAACTACCACGACAAGGACGGTTTGATAGAGAATACCAACTACAACAAATTCAATGTACGTGCCAACCTGGAGGCTTACATCAACAAGCGCCTGAAGGTTACTACCAACATGGCAGTATATCGCAGCGTGATGACTGCTCCAGCAGAAGGCATCGACAACCTGATGCACTACGCATTCCGCGAGACTCCGGTTACTCCTATCCAGTTCAAGAACGGCAACTATGCCCTGTTCAAGAACGAGCATAACTCTGTAGCTTCTGCCCGAAACGGCGGAACCAGCAAGCAGATCAACAACAACTTCCAGGGTAGCCTGGGAATGGATCTCGACATCATCGACGGCTTGAAGTTGCGTGGTATTGCTGCCACCACATTCAACCTGCTGGATAATCCTACCCATTTATATACCCAGAGTTTCTACACAGCAGATTCAGATACTCCAGTCAAGACTACCCAGAACCAGCTGACAGAGTATGACGCCAAGAAGGTGGAACTGAACCTCCAGGCATACCTGGACTACAACAAGACCTTCGGTAAGCATACCGTAGGCGCATTGCTGGGTTACTCTCAGATTTACAACCAGATGCGCTATCTGCAGGCATCACGAAAGAACCTGCCTAACTCAAATACACTCGACCAGATCAATGCCGGTGAGGTGACCACTCAGACCACTTACGGTACAGAGACAGAATACTCTCTGCGTTCCGTATTCGGCCGTCTGAACTATTCATACGATGACCGTTACCTGTTCGAGGCAAACCTGCGCTATGACGGAACTTCCCGTTTCCCAAAGAACAAGCGCTTCGGTGCCTTCCCATCATTCTCTGTAGGATGGAGAATCTCAGAGGAATCCTGGTTTAATGTTTCTTGGGTAGATAACCTGAAGCTCCGCGGTTCATGGGGTCTTCTGGGTAACCAGGACACCGTAAGCTCTGACTATCCTTACCAGACTACCTACGAGTATGGTTACGACTACAGCTTCGGCAACACCCTGTATCCAGGTATTTCCATCTCCAGCACGCTGGCTAACAGAAACTTGACCTGGGAGAAGACCAGCCAGTACGACTTCGGTATCGACGCTACCTTCCTGGGCAACAAGCTCACCTTCGGCTTCGACTATTTCCATAAGGAAACCCGCGACATTCTCCTGAAGTTGCCTATCCCTTATACGCTGGGTGTAGGTGCTCCTATGCAGAATGCCGGAAAGGTTCGCAACTCCGGTTTCGAGGTACAGGTGGGTCATAACAACCGCATCGGTGACTGGACCTACAATGTAGGTGCCAACTTCAGCCGTGTATCCACCAAGATTCTCGACCTGAAGGGTGGTGACACTCCAGGACAGTCGGTAGGTGATCCTTTGTGGGCTTACTATGGCTACGTATGCGATGGCATCTTCAAGGATGAAGCCGACGTGAAGAATCATGTTTCTCAGGCTACCGGAGCTCCAAAGCCTGGTGATTTGAAGTATCGTGACCTGGACGATTCCGGCTCAGTAGATAGCCGCGACCGTAAGGTATTGGGTTCTTACTTCCCAAAGATCAACTTCGGTCTGAACTTCTCTGTTCAGTACAAGGACTTCGATATGAGTGCCTTGCTCCAGGGTGCAGCCGACGTAAAGGGTATGCCAGTGCCAGAAATCAGATATGCATTCTACAATGGTGGTAAGGTGACCGATATTCACATGAACCGCTGGACCGAGAGCAATCCTAATCCGAATGCCGCTTACCCACGCTTGTCAATGAAGGATTCTCAGAACCGAGTAACTTCCAGCTTCTGGGTTCAGGATGCATCTTATGCCAAGTTGAGAAACCTGCAGGTAGGTTATACCCTTCCTAAGCAGCTGACATCTAAATATGGCATTAGCCGATTGAGAATATACAGTAGTATCGACAACCTGTTTACCATCACCAGCTTCGACGGCGTAGATCCAGAGGCAGTATCAGGCAACTACTATCCTCTTACAAGAAATTATTCATTCGGAGTTAATGTAACCTTTTAAAAACGAGTAGATTATGAAATTGAAATATCATTTTTTGAGTGGACTGATCCTTGCCTGCGGTCTGGGATTGAGTTCTTGCAACGATAGCTTCCTGGAGAGGAACCCAAAAGACCAGCTGTCTGACGTATCTTTCTGGAAGACTGCGGATGATGCAACCAAATATGCAACAGGTATCTACCTCTATCTGATAGAGCCGGAGAACCATACTATCATGACCGACTGCTATACAGACAATGCCATCCCGGTTCACGTAGGTGCTGAGCAGGGAGTCTTGTCAGCCGGTACAGCCGTATCGAGCAACCCTCACTTCCTGCAGCTCTGGCAGGCAGCTTACGAGACCATCCGCCGCTGCCAGATATTCTACGAGCACATCGGAGAAGTTTCCATGAACGAGAAGGCAAAGGCACAGCTTACTGCCGAGGTGCAGTTCCTCGAGGCTTTCGCTTACCACAACCTGTGGAAGTATATGGGCGGCGTGCCTATCCTGGACCATCCGCTGCAGTTGAACGAGCCACTTCCAGCCCGCAGTTCTGCTGAAGAGACCTACGAATATGTAGTGAAACTGCTGGATAAGGCGGCTCCTAACCTGCCGGAAATCCGTACTGCTGCCGACCATGGTAAGGCTAGTGCCGGTGCTTGCTACGCCCTGAAGGCCCGTATGGCTTTCTACAACCACAAGTATGATGTGGCTGAAGCTGCAGCCGAGCAGGTGATGCAGACCGGTAAGTTTGGTCTGTACCCTAACTACGGCGACCTGTTCCAGCCTGTAGCAGAAACCTGCAACGAGATTCTCTTCGACCGTGAGTATGTCGAGAATCCTAAGAATGGTAGCGAGGGTAGCGTGATTGGTCTGTTCTTCTCACCTTGCGACTTTGGTGGTTGGGAGGCATTGTCACCTACACAGGATATGGTAGATGCTTATCCATGTACCGACGGTAAGTCTATCGCAGAGTCTCCACTCTACAACCCGGCCAAGCCATTCGAGAACCGCGATCCACGATTGGCTTACTCTATCTTCTGGCCAGGAACCACCTGCGGTCCGATGACCTTTAATAATAAGTATATGGGTGACGGTAGTCATACCCGTACCGGATACAGCATGCGCAAGTACATCAATCCAGACAACTATGGAATCCAGAATTATGACTGGACCAACTTCATCTACATCCGCTATGCTGAGGTGCTGCTCACTTATGCCGAGGCTCGCAATGAGAACCTTTCAGCTCCAGATGTTAAGGTTTATGATGCAGTGAACCAGATTCGCAAGCGTGTGAACCTTCCTGGTTTGGAAGAGGGTCTCAGCAAGGATCAGATGCGCGATGCCATCCGCCTGGAGCGCCGTCTGGAATTGGCATTCGAGGGAATCCATCTCTTCGATACCCGTAGCTACAGGACAACAGAGAAGGATGTTACCAAGCCTGTTTATGGCATCGATCCTGACGGAAAGAAGATTCTGATAGAGACTCGCAAGTTCAATCCTAACCGCGATTACCTGTGGGCTATTCCTCTGAAGGAAATCGACTTGTCACAGGGGGTCTTGAAGCAGAATCCTGAATGGGATTAATTTTTAGTTATTAAATAAGAAGCCTTCTATCATCGATTGCAACGGCAATCTGACGATAGAAGGCTTTATTCTTACCTCGTTTCCACGAAGCGGTATTTTAAGAGAGAGAGTTTCACTTTTTCCTCAGTTTATACCTCCAGGACTTACTACTTCCTCAAAGAATTGGCAGTCAGTTCCAGAAGGTTCTGTAGATATTCATCGTCTGTATCCTTCTTCATCCCATTCAGCGAAGTGGCGCAGAATTTCTTCTCGTCGGCATTCAGCAACTTAGCATAGCCCTTACAGAGCTTGATTATCTTGTTGGCTACACCCGTCTGGAGGGTACGTCGAGTTACCTGATTTCCCAAATAAGGGTATTGGTCTCTGGCATTCTTAAAGGCAGCACGGAGCGTGTTGAGTTGCATGATAAACTCTGCCGCATCCTTTGGAGGAGTCATATCCAAGCCATAACTGCGAACCAGATTTTTGTTATACCTGATGTTGCCCAGAGAAACAAGAGAATCCAAACCCTGATCTGCTTTCATCTTATAAGTTGATGACTCTTTATAGGCTTGCGGATCCTTGGAATAAAACTTATAGACACTGCCCAATACCATATCATCCTTTCCCGGATACCATACCAAGGCATAAACATAACGCATGGTAGAATCCTTGCGGTCACGGAAATACTGCAGGTTATAGTTGCGGTCCTTGTGAGCACCAAACAAGTAGGTCGTGGAATTGTTATTACCATATCCCACCCGATTCGTCTCAATGCTGGCAGAACCCGCTTTCTTGGTAAAACTGATATAAGCGAGGCGACTATTGCTCAACAAAGCCTTATGAAAGGTATCCACCATTTTCTGCTTCTTTCCGGGAACGGCGAACTCAAATCCCTTCATCATACCTATATTGTAGGTATTCATCGTGGAAGAAGTAACAAGGTCGTCTTGCAACAAATCCTCTACGAATTTATCAAAAGCCTGGTCGATGTTCGGTATAGGCTTCTGGGCATGGCAAGCTGAAGAGAGCACCAACAGGCAAGCCACAAATGTTAATTTAAAAATTGTTTTCATATTCTTCTTCTTTTTAATTGTTTCTTGTTAATAAACCTCCTGGTCATCACTCACATGGTCCTCATCATGCACATTCTCCTCACTTTCGAACGAGGCACTGGCGACATCGGCATTGAGCGACTGGGTCTGAAGAGCATCAATGAGATAGAGTTTGAAGAACATTTCATTCTGCTGTGCCTCCATCTCACAGAGATGCTCATCGGCAAGCTTTTCCGGCTCTGCCAACAAAGAATCGGTAGCAATATTCTGAGCTATCCAAAGCTTTGGAGGAGCAGGAGCAAACAGATGCTGACGATATTTCCCTGGCTTGTGCTTCCTCGTTTTGGGAGATACGGAATCACCCGACTTTTTTATCTTTTCAGGCATGGAAAGATTGGCATCTGTCGATTTCTCCTCGTGGACAACAGCAGAATCAGCATCCTCCTGAGTCGTTCTGCCATCGAGTTGAGTCATCTTCGAATCGTCCCGATGCCCTGTCTGTTGACCTATCCGAGGAATGGCAATCACAAAGAGCAGGGCGATGGATGCAGCCATACCTATCGGCAACCATAGGCGGCGCATTCGTGCCTTAGTCGTCGGATGAGCATCTTCTACATGATTCTCCGCCTCATAGTCGAGGGGCATCCCCTCGTCGAAATATCCAAACATCATCTGGTATTCCTTCAAGTCATCGCTCACATCGGGATGCTGACGAAACCACTCCCCTAGCAGAGCCTCCTCTTCCAGAGAAGTCTCACCAGCCATAAATCGGTCGAGCAACAGTCGTATGTCCTTTTCTTTTTCGTTCATATCCAGTTTCCTCCTTTATTGATTATACCTATTTATATATAAGGGCTATCGACATCTTTTTCTGATTTCCTGCAACATCTGCTTTCTTGCCCTCGAAAGCAAGACAGATACAGATTCAGGGGTGATGCCCACGATTTGCGCTATTTCCTCAGAGCTTTTCTTCTCTACCTGTCGCAGATAAAGCACCTGATATTGGTTGGAGGGCAGAGTCTTGAGGCGTTTTTGCAGCCACAGCTCGTTCTCCGAGTTTTCCACTTCCACATCGGGCGGCGCATAGTGGCTAGGCGACTTCTCGAAAGGCTGGGCATCTATCGAAATCATCTTCCGCTTGCGAAAGAAGTCGATGCAAAGATGCTTGGTGATGCAACCCATCGAACCTTTGGCATGAGCAGCAGACTGAATATCATCCTTGATGGCCCAGAGTTTGAGCATCGCATCCTGTGCGATATCCTCAGCCTCATCGCAGCCAACACCATAACCTTGACTGATCTGCAAGGTTATCTGCCGCAACTGCGGAACGATATGGATGAATTCATTCTCTGTCATTAGCTCTCTTTTGTTTTATTTGTTCAAAACTACAACATAAACGGAAAAGAAGTGTTTTCCTTAATGGGATTAACCTATATTAACAAGAAAGCCTGGCAATAACGGTTGCCAGGCTTTCTTATTTTATAAAACTGCAAATTATTTATCCAAAGCATTCAAGTTCTGATAGAACCAGACATTCATCTGGTTGGCACCACGATGATTCCAGGCATAGTAAGGAATCAGGGTGAGTTTCTGGTTCTTGACAGAAACGGTGCCGTCAGTAGCCTGGTCGAGCACCTGAGAAGAGGTCTGGACAGCCTTTACCGAGAAGGCTGGAGCACCCTTGGTCTCTGTGTTCTCGATGCTGTAGTTATCTACCAGCGAGAATGCAGGCTTCTTGGCCATAACGGCACGGAGCACTGGCTCGTTCTGATTATCCACAGCCTCAGCGCAATATACCAATGGTCCACGCTCTACGGCAACCTTACCCTTATCATCTGCTACCTTGCCATTAGCAACTACTGTACGAACCGGCATATCGAAGTGGATGCGGATGACATCGCCCTTCTTGATGTTCTTGACAGGCAGATAACCCTTGTTGGCATCGAGGTCAGCCTCTACAGCCTTGCCATTCACGGTTACGCTATAAGCAGGCTTCTCGGCATCGCTATACTTGTAAAGATCGCTAGGCACCACCTGGTTGCGAACCCATCCAGGAATACGGACCAGGAGGTTGGCATTCTTTACGCCGCTCTTCTTCACAGCAATCTTGACATCGCCGTTCCAAGGATACTCGGTAGTCTCCTCCAAAACCACATCCTTACCATTTACCTTGATGGTAGATGTATTGCCGGCAAAGAGATTCACATAGATATTGTTGTCCTTCACGCCATAGAGATAACCTGGAACAGAAGGGATGAAGCGGCACAAGTTACTCGGGCAGCAGGCACATCCGAACCAAGGCTGACGGGTGGTGTTGCCATCGGCATTAAACTTATACTTGCCATCGCTTGACAATGGGTTTGGATAGAAGAATCTGCCACCATCCATGCTCATACCCGAGATGACACCATTATATAAGGTACGCTCCATGCAGTCGATATACTTGCTCTCGCCGTGAAGGAGGAACATACGCTCGAAGAGATAAACCATAGAGATGGCTGCACAGGTCTCGTTATAGGCAGTCATGTTTGGCAATTCATAGTTATCACCGAATGCCTCACCGTCATGACGGGCACCTACACCACCTGTAAGATAGTATTTCTTGCCAACGATGTTTTCAAAAATACGGTCGATCACCTTCATATAGGCAGAATCCTTGGTCAGGGCTGCCACATCGGCAATACCGGCATACATATATCCGGCACGCACCGCATGACCTACCGCCTCTTTCTGCTCCAGGATAGGAGCCTGGCTCTGAGAATATGGGTTGCGGATATGAGTCTTGCCACGATAGTCGAGCAGATACTTAGCCTCATCCAGATATTTCTTCTCACCGGTCAAGGTATAGAGACGAGCCAAAGCCATCTCTGCAATCTGATGACCCGGAACGATGGTAGCCTGTCCTGGCTTAGGTCCCACCTCCTTTACCACACAATCGGCATATCGCTTGGCGATGTTCAGGAACTTAGTGCTACCCGTAGCCTGATAGTGAGCACAGGCTGCATCTACCATGTGACCGAGGTTGTAAAGCTCGTGGCTCGCCTCCTCGTCCTTGACCCAACGCTTATTTCCCGACCATCCGTGTGGATGCTTTGGGTTGATGGTACGGGCGGTATAGAGATAGCCATCTGGCTCCTGAGCAGCAGCTACCACATCGAGCACGCTGTCGATGTAAGCCTTCAACTTCTTGTTCGGATAAGTCTGGAGGATGTAGCTGGCACCTTCGATGGTCTTATAAACATCGGTATCATCGAAAGAGAAGCCCATGAACTTGCTCACATCCCACTCCTTGGTATCCAAGCCCGGGTGGTTAGGATGCTGCAGGGTATAGGCAGCCATCTCGAAGTTCTTGTAACGGTGCTCGCTCTCACACTTGCTGAATGCCAATGGCACAGTTACCTCTCGGGCAGCCTTCAGACGGGCACCCCAGAAAGTATTCTGTGAAATCTTCACACTGGTGAATGGTACTTGAGTGAATGGATAGCCATTGCCCAATGTCTTCTGCTTCTGCGCCATTGTTGGCATTGCCACGGCAGCAGAAAGCAATACTGCTGAAATTAATCTCTTCATATTGATAGGTTTAAAATTTATTATTGTTATATGATTTGCGGTGCAAAGATAACAATAATTTTCGAATATAGTGTATATCAAACAACAAAAGATGGGTGCTTATCGTTCAAAAACCATTTAGCACTGATAAAAACAGAGTCATTTCGTTCAAATGACCACCTTTTTGGGAACAAAATTAGCAAAAATACACTTTACGTCCCATTTTTCAGAATATTATTGTATCTTTGCACGCATAAAAAACAAAGAATCACATAGAACAATGGAAAAAGCAAAACAGATTCCTTACCGTGCCATCGCACTCGACCTGGATGGCACCCTGACCAACCACGAGAAGGTGGTTACCCCGAAAACCCGCGAAGCGCTGCTCCAGGCTGCCAGCCAGGGAGCCGTCATCATCCTTGCATCCGGTCGCCCTACCTACGGCATCGAACCGGTGGCAGAATGCCTGGAACTGCAGAAGCGAGGGGGCTACATCCTTTCCTATAATGGTGGCAACATCGTGAATGCCCAGACCGGCGAGAAACTCTTTACCCAGTTTCTGCCAGATGAGGTAATCCCTATATTATATAAGTACGCGCGAGAGAAGAACCACGCCCTGCTGGGATACGCCGGCAATGAAATCATCACCGAAATGCCAGACGATCAGTATGTGAAGGAAGAATCGCGCATCAACAAGATGAACATCCGCAAGGTAGAGAATCTGCTCGAAGCACTGGAGCCTCATCCTACCAAGCTCCTCATGACGGGCGACCCTTCGGATATGCTCAAGGCTGAACAGGAACTGCTGGATATGGTAGGCGATAAGATGGACGTCTTCCGCTCAGCCCCATTCTTCCTTGAGCTGGTGCCTAAGGGAATCGACAAGGCGCAGTCGCTGAGAAGACTCCTGGCGAAGATCAATCTCACCCCTGCCGATATGATAGCCTTCGGTGACGGCTACAACGACCTGAGCATGCTCAAGCTTGCCGGCATGGGAGTAGCCATGGCAAATGCTGCCCCGGAAGTAAGAGCCGATGCCGACTACATCACCCTCTCGAATGAGGAAGATGGCGTAGCTGCAGCACTGGAGCACTTCGGCATATAGCAGGCCCTCGCCCCCACATACTTACTCCAACCACTAAGGAAACTTTACGGGAATAACAAAAATTAAATTGAAATATTTTGTGTTTTCTTCCTTTTAGAGTACCTTTGCAGTCAAAAATCACTCAGGAACTATCATCCTGACAGATAACAGAATTAAAGCATATCAACGATTATGTTACAACTTGACGATTTCTACAAGGCCCGCTTCGTGCTGAGCCACGTGATTAGAAAAACTGAGCTGGTTCACACACCGAGAATCAACCCAGATAGTGATGTTTATCTGAAACCGGAATGCCTCCAGAAGACGGGGTCGTTCAAGATTCGAGGTGCATACTATAAGATTTCCCAACTCTCTCAGGAAGAGAAGGAGAAGGGTGTGATTGCCTGTTCGGCAGGCAACCACGCACAGGGTGTGGCTCTCGGCGCTACCGCCATGGGAGTGAAGAGCCTCATCTGTCTGCCCGAGGGTGCCCCTATCTCCAAGGTAGAGGCTACCAAGCGTCTGGGTGCAGAGGTCTGCCTGGTTCCGGGCGTCTATGATGACGCTTACCAGAAGGCGCTGCAGCTGAAGGATGAGCACGGCTATACCTTCGTGCATCCTTTCGATGACGAGAAGGTGATTGCCGGACAGGGAACCATCGGACTGGAAATCCTCGACCAGCTGCCTGATGTAGAAGCTGTGGTAGTACCGGTAGGTGGCGGCGGACTGATTTCGGGAGTCGCTTTCGCCATCAAGTCGCTCAACCCTAACGTCAAGGTCTATGGAGTCCAGGCAGAGGGAGCAGCCAGCATGGTTCAGAGCCTCCACGACCACAAGCAGGAGAAGCTGCCATCTGTGGCAACCGTAGCCGACGGCATCGCCGTGAAGGAACCGGGAAAGATTACCTTCGAAACCTGCTCCAACTATGTGGATGAAATCGTCACCGTAAGCGAGGACGAGATCTGCGCAGCCATCCTGAAGCTCCTCGAGAGCGAGAAGATGGTGGCAGAAGGTGCCGGAGCTGCCAGTGTGGCTGCCGTGATGTACAACAAGGTGCCAGTGAAGGGCAAGAAGACCATCTGCGTGGTAAGCGGCGGTAACATCGACGTAACCATCCTCAACCGTGTCATCAACCGTGGATTGGTAAAGAGCGGTCGTCTCTGCACCATCGAGATGGAGCTGGACGACAAGCCGGGCGAGCTGGTAGAGGTAGCCTCCGTCATCGCAAGTCTGGGCGGCAACATCACGGGAGTTCATCACGACCGTTCTGCCAACCGCAACAAGGTGAATGCCTGCGTGCTCCGTGTCACCATGGAGACCCGCGACGAGGAACACGTCAAGGAAATCAAGAGTGCCCTGGAACAGAAGGGCTTCCATCTCTGGATCATATAATGTTAAATTGTAAATTATTAATTATAAAACATCAATTATCATGAACGCAATTCATACAGACAATGCGCCTGCAGCTATCGGTCCATATAGCCAGGCGATCGAAGTAAACGGTTTCGTATTTGCATCAGGTCAGATTCCTATCGACCCTGCAACAGGCAACTTCGTAGAGGGTGGCATCAAGGAGCAGACTCGTCAGAGCCTCACCAACGCCCAGAACATTCTGAAGGCAGCCGGCACCGATCTTTCTCACGTAGTGAAGACTACCGTTTATCTGAACAGCATGGACGATTTCGCAGCCATGAACGAGGTTTATGCCGAGTTCTTCAGCCAGCCATATCCAGCTCGCTCAGCCGTAGCCGTAGAGAAGTTGCCTAAGGGCGCACTCGTAGAGGTTGAGGTTTTGGCTGCCAAGTAATTCCTGCATTCCAGGAATCACAGGTCCGAAAACAACAAGGAAAAATATTTTTGATGGAATCCTGCATTACATTCAAGAATCTAAGCATTGGCTATCGTCCGAAGCATCAGCTCCGGGTGATAGCCTCTGCTGTTTCTGCCTCCCTGCATCCGGGCGAGCTCACCTGCCTCATCGGCGCCAACGGAGTGGGCAAATCCACCCTGCTCAGAACCCTTTGCGGTTTCCAGCCAGCCCTGGATGGCGAAATCCTTCTTCAGGATCAGCCTCTTTCCGCTTATCCGGCGCAGCAGCTAGCCCGTCAGATTGGCGTGGTTCTCACCTCCCGTGTCGATGTTCCCCAGCTGTCTGTCAAGGAGATTGTAGGCATCGGCAGGTCTCCCTACACCAATTTCTGGGGCACCCTGACTCCGGCAGATCAGCAGATAGTAGATGAAGCCATCCACCAGGTCGGCATCCCCCACCTCGCCCAGCGCAACATCTCCGAGCTGAGCGATGGCGAGCGCCAGAAGACGATGATAGCCAAGGCGCTTGCCCAGCAGACCCGCATCATCATCCTCGACGAGCCTACCGCCTTCCTCGATTTCCCCAGCAAGGTAGAAACCCTTCAGATGCTCCGCCGCCTGGCACACGAGCAGCACAAGGCAATCCTGCTCTCCACTCACGATGTAGAGCTGGCGCTGCAGCTCTCCGACAGTCTCTGGCTGATGGAGCAGAACCGTCTCTCCGTCGGCACTCCGAAATCGCTTGCCGCAGATGGTTCCCTCTCGAGATTCATCGATCGCGACGGTATCCGGTTTAACCCGGAAGGAATGAGGATTGAAATAAAATTTCCATCACAGCTATCACAATAACAGTTATCACAGTTTTTACGGAGGGGGTATCTGAAGGGAAGGCATATCACACCCTTTTTTTATTTATTCATTACTGAGACTTGCGAAGTTCAATATATTACTGTTCCCCTTTCGTTTTCTTATCCGCCACATACATTCCTATCAGAATGCAGGCGGCACCCGCCAGAAAATAGGGGGTAATCTGCTCGCCAAGCACCCACGAAGCAAATATCATGGTGGTTATCGGATTGAAATAGACCCAGTTGGTTGCCTTTACCGTGCCCAGTTTTGAGATGCACCAGTTCCACGTGAGGAAGCAGATCATAGAGGCAAGGCAGCCCAGAAAGAGCAGATTGCCGAAGACCTGCGGACGGGTGAATACCTCGAGCGAAGGAAAACCCGGAATGAAGATATAATATGGCAAGATGGTAAGAACACCATAGAAAAACACCTTGCGGGTGATGAATGCAGGACTGTAATCGCCCGTGGTTGACTTCATCAGCAGCGAATAAATCGCCCAGCACATACACGCCGTAAACGCCAATGCATCGCCCACCGGAGAAAGATGAAGCACAAACCTGCCGTTCAATACCACGATAATCATTCCCACAAAAGCCAGAAGAGAACCCAGCAGCTGGACGATATGAATGCGGTTGGAATCCTTATAGACCAGACGAACCAGCAGGGTGGCAAAGAGCGGACACGAACAGACAATGAGCGAGGTATTGGTGGTGGTGGTGAAGTTCATCGCCTCATTCTCGCTGCAGAAATAGAGCGAACCGCCCGTAATGCCCAGCAGCGCCATCTTAGCCTCATCCTGCCAGGAATCGGCAAAGAGACGGCGATGATTGAACGCCAGCATCAGCACGTAGGCGATGCTGAAACGCAGGGTGAAGATCTGAGCAGGAGAAAGCCCGTTCAGCATCAGCACCTTGGTGGAAACGAAGGTGGTTCCCCAGATCGCCACTGTCAGGAAGGCTACCAGATGGTAGAATATATTGTTATTTTTCGTTTGCATATCTTAATTTTTCCTTTAATGGTGCAAAAGTAAGATTTTTCTGTGGATAAACCAAGACTTCTGCATTTTTTTTGTAACTTTGCAGCATGATTTTCCATCCATTCCATCATACTTCAGAAAATGTTCCTGCAAGGATGAACAATCCTTTGGATTACGAACCGCATCCGCTCTGCATCCAGGCGTGCAGGGAAGTGCAGGAGATGCTTGCCAGACGAGAAGACTGGCAGGAAGAGATTGCGCGCGGCAAAATGTTTGGCGTGCTCATCGTAGAAAATGTAAAAACAGATACCGATGTCCCGAAATGGGGATACCCAGCTGCCGACAGCGAGGCTCCGAAATGGGGATATCTGGCAGCCTACAGCGGACAGATTGGCGGAAGAAGCGACTGGGAGGACTTCGTGCCTGCCGTATTCGACTATCTGCAGCCCGACGGCTACTTCAAGACCCACGAGGCAGAGATCTCACGTATCAACCAGAGCATCAGCCACCTGGAGAAGGATGAAAGGATGAAAGAAGCCAGAACCCTGATCCGGCAACTGCAGGAGGAGCGGAAGCGTACCATCGCCGCCTATCAGGAGAAGATGAAGGAAGCGAAGGCAAAGCGTGACAGCCGCAGAGAGGCAGGAAACCTATCAGAAGCGGAAGAGGCGGAGATGATCAGGGAAAGCCAGTTTATGAAGGCTGAACTGCGCCGACTGAAGAAATCGCTCTCGGAAAAGACAGCCCTGGAAACGGAATTTGAGGATTATCAGGAGAATATACTGAGGCTGAAGCAGCTGCGCAAGCAACTCTCTGATGCCCTGCAGCAATGGCTTTTCTCGCAGTTCAGAATGCTGAACCAGGAGGGAGAAAGCAAGGATCTGCTGGAGATTTTCAGAGATGAAGCCCTGAAGGAGTATCCGCAGGCGGCGATAGCTACGAGCAGGATTGCGGCCCTGAAGATGGTGCCGCCAGCCGGAAGCGGCGAGTGCTGCGAACCGAAACTGCTGCAATATGCCTACCAGCATGGTTACAAGCCGCTGCAGATGGCTATGTTCTGGTGGGGAGAAAGCCCGAAGGAGGAAATCCGTCACCACCTACAGTTCTATCCAGCCTGCAACGGCAAGTGCAAGCCGATACTGCATTGGATGCTGCCGCCATCGGTATTCGAAAGCCCTACATCGGCAGAAAACGGCATCGGCGGACAGAAGGGACCATTCCCTAAGCAGGTAGAGATGCTCTATGAGCAGGTGGAAACGCTCTACGAAGACTGCGAGCTGACCGTAATCCACAAACCTGTAGGACTGCTCTCTGTACCGGGAAAGGACGCTGCCCAGCCATCGGTCTATGCGCTGATGCGAAGGAAATATCCCGAGGCTACCGGTCCGCTCATCGTTCACCGGCTGGACATGGCGACCAGCGGACTGATGATCATCGCCAAGACCGAATTTGCCTATCATCGCCTACAGAAGGAGTTTCTGAACCATAGGGTGCAGAAGAAATACATCGCCATCATTTCAGAAAAAGAGATTTCGGGAAAGGAGATTCCGGAAAAGGGAATCATCTCCCTTCCGCTGCTGCCCGATTATCTGAACCGCCCCCGCCAGATAGTGAATCACGAGCAGGGCAAGGAGGCCATTACGAAGTATGAAATTCTGGAGCGCATCGACGGCTCCCATCTCCGCATCGCCCTCTATCCCAAGACGGGCAGAACCCACCAGCTACGCGTGCATTGTGCCCATCAGGAGGGTTTGAATGCTCCCATCCTGGGCGATCCGCTCTACGGCAACGAGAAGGCAGCCCGACTGCATCTACATGCCGAGGAGATTACCTTCGAACATCCCCTGACGGGTAAGAAAATAACGATAAAGAGAAGAGGGTGTGTCATAAGTCTATGGCGCACCCTCTTTTATGTTATTTATTGCATAAT
>OGOX01000158.1_pt1 | contig 57520 bp, 50 predicted proteins | sample 1552761 | NCBI WGS metagenome assembly OGOX01 (sample SAMEA2580212, study PRJEB22360) | human gut metagenome | biome: human gut; feature: human-associated habitat; material: faeces | place: Denmark | collected 2008/2010
CGGTTACGATGCAAAATTTATCGTATATGATTCCTTTTGTCTCTGCTGTCTCTGCGAGTCCGATTCCGACAGCAGCGAAATGGGCGCGCGTCTGCTCGACCTCCTGAAAACGGGATACCTCCGAGGGGAAATAAACATTATCTGTTCCCTCCAGGATCATGCCGATCCTGCACTCCTTTAAAATAACCGGGATTTCCTCACAGCGCTTTTTCGGAATCGTCTGATGCATCAGGATTTCGCCGTCCCGGCGCAGATAGGTCCCGCAGCCGCACAGAAATCCGGAAAACGGAAGCTTTTTCAGCTCCCCGGGCAGCTCCGACCAGGTGCGGCCGGTATTAATAAACGTAAGATTTCCTTTTTCCGCTGTCTTTTTCAATGCATCGAGCGCGCTCTGCGGAATTTCTTTTGTAATCTCACTCAGTAACGTTCCATCAATATCAAAAAATAATGCTTTCACAAAAATTTCCTCCTCGTGTACTCTTTTCCTATCGGTCTGAAAAATTCGTGACTAAATTCGTGACCGTTGATTTCACACCCATTTTCCGGAATCTCTTTTTAAACGCAAAAAAACACCGAAACTCTTGATTTCCAAGAATTTCGGCGCCCCTGCCAAGTAGTCGAAGTGACAGGATTTGAACCTGCGGCCTCTGCGTCCCGAACGCAGCGCTCTACCAAACTGAGCCACACCTCGTATTATAAAATACACAGCTTTATAATTATATATTTATTTTGCTTAAATGTCAACATTTTTCTTCAAAATATTTTCATTTGTCCGACTCTATGCAAAACGGCTCATTAAAGCTTTTCAAAAAGCACTTTCGGAACTTCCTCTAAAGAAATATCAAGCGCGGCGGCAAGTTCGCCGAAGAGTAATTCTTCGGCGCGTTTTAAATACTTTTCATCAGTAAATCCAAGCTTTTTTATTTGCTTTGCTGCCTGCTTTTTAGAATATATTTTAATCACAAGCTCTAATAGCTCCTCGCAGCTGTGGCTTTCAAGCGCTGACTTGTAATCCTCCTCGCTCTGCCCGTCAAAAGCCTTTTTCCATAACTCGGGGACGATTTCAATAAGCTTTTGCGCGTCATATTTTGAAATAATTTTGCGTATAAAAATCTTATCGCTGCAGGCAGGCGCATATATAATATTATTATGCTGATATATAGGTCTTAAGGTATAATAAAGCCCTTTTAGGTTTTTGTTGAACGCCTTTTCCGAAATATCCTCAACAATGCATACCCCTGTTTGACCGTAAAAAACCTTATCTCCAATATTAAACATTTTTTGCCTCTCATTCTAATAATTCATATAAAAAAGTTGTTCCGACAACCGGACTTACGTTCGTCGGAACAACTCGTTGCATTATTATTTTAGCACATTTAAAAATTAAATGTAAGCAAAATTTTTATCTTTCCTCGCGGAAATATGAAAGTCCCAAATGCGCAGGAGGCTGATTTTCACGCCGTTTGCGGATACTTACCACTATCAGCACGATAATTGTCACTACATAAGGCAGCATTTGAATAAGCGGTATTGCCTGCATAGGAACGTTTATATAATTGAAAAGAATATAAAGTGCACCAAAAAGATACGAACCGAGAATTGCAAGAGAGGGTTTCCATGTTGCGAATATAACTATGGCAATCGCAAGCCAGCCGCGGTCGCCGAAGCCGTTGTTTGACCAGATTCCGTTACTGTAATCCATTACATAAAAAAGACCGCCCATACCTGCTATCATACCGCCAATACAGGTGGCAAAATATTTATATCTTGTAACATTGATTCCCGCAGCGTCTGCCGTGGCAGGGTTTTCTCCAACAGCGCGGAGATTCAGCCCGTGTTTTGTTTTTTTAAGAAATACAGAAGCCGCAACAGCAATTATTATAGCAAGATATACCATAAATCCGTACGAAAAAACCAGTTTCCCAATGTCCCCAAAGTCTTCCGCGAAAGGCAGTGTAGTTTTAAAGGCTCTTGCTATATCAACAAGCGCAAGATACGGAACATCACTTTTTATTATTTTAATCAGAGAACCGCCGAAAAAGTTGCCGCATCCTACTCCGAAGGTGGTAATTGCAAGACCCGTAACATTTTGATTGGCTCTTAAAGTTACGGTAAGGAAGCAATAAAGCAGCGATACCAAAAAAGCGCCCAAAAGACAGCAGAAAAGCGGAATGAGAACCGCAAGAATAGGAATAACTTCCTCAACGGAAGTTTGATACATAAATCCGCCGATTACGCCTGATATAGCTCCTATATACATAATGCCCGGTATGCCAAGATTGAGATTTCCCGACTTTTCGGTGAGTATCTCTCCTGTTGCACCGTAAAGCAAAGGCGTACCCTGCAAAATTGCGCGCTGGATAAAATTGATTACCGTTACCATTATTTTGCCTCCTTCCTGCGGTGACTAAAGTTAATCTTATAGTTTATGAAAAATTCACAACCGATTATAAAGAAAAGAATAATTCCCGTAAGTATATCGGAAAAGTCGCCGTTTAATCCGAATTTGGAGGTAACCTCGTCTGCTCCCCGACCGAGAAAGACAAGCAAAAAGGTTGTAAGTATCATCGTAATAGGGTTGAATTTTCCAAGCCATGATACCATTATTGCGGTAAAGCCTCTGCCACCGACAAGATTAGAATCGATGGAATGTGAGGATCCTCCGACAAGCAAAAGACCTGCGACTCCGCATATCGCGCCGGAAATAAGCATTGTACGGATTATTACCTTTTTAACGTTGATGCCTATATACCTCGCGGTATTTTCACTTTCACCGACTACCGATATTTCATAGCCATGCTTGCTGTATTTGAGATAAATGTACATTAAAACGGTAATAACTGCAACTACGATAATGTTAAGCAGATATTTAACGCCAAATATATCTGGCAGCCAGCCGTGCGCCAAAAGATCAGGACCGACAACATTAGAACCGCTTTTATCCGCAATCTTAAGGAAATACTCAACAAGCTGTATTGCGACATAGTTCATCATAAGTGTAAAGAGCGTTTCGTTGGTATTCCACTGTGCCTTAAATATTGCCGGTATTACACCCCACAGCATACCTGACAATATGGCGGCTACCGTCATAATTATCATAAGCTGCCAGTCAGCTACCCTGCCGCCCAATGAGAACATACACACGGCGGTCGCAAGACATCCGATAAGCACCTGACCTTCGGCGCCGATATTCCAGAAACGCATACGAAAGGCCGGAGTTACCGCAAGTGAAACGCAAAGCAGTATGGCTATATCATGAACGGTAACAAGCAGTCTTCCCCGTCCAAAAGCACCGTGTACTATAGTTTTGTATATTGACAGCGGATCATCACTGGTAAGCACCTTGGTAACTATACCGCAAACGATAAGGGCAATAACAATAGCGACGGCTCGCACGAGAATACGCGAGCTCAACGGAACGTTATCTCTTTTTGATATATAGGCGAGAGGTTCCCGACTATGTCTTTTTTCACTTGCCATTTCCATTACCTCCCGATTTTGTCATCAAAAGTCCAAGTTCTTCTTTAGTTGTGTTTCTGCCGTCGACAATACCGGTGACTCTGCCTGCATTGAGAACAATGATGCGGTCGCAAAGCTCGATAAGAACGTCTAAATCCTCACCGACAAATATAACGGCAACACCGTTTTTCTTTTGCTGATTAAGAAGCTTGTATATCATATAAGAGGAATTTATATCGAGACCTCTTACAGGGTATGCCGCCATAAGTACCGTCGGAGACGAGGCTATCTCACGCCCTACAAGCACCTTCTGAACATTTCCGCCGGACAGACGGCGGACCGGAGTGTTTGCATTCGGGGTGGCTATTTCCAAATCGTTTATAATATCCTCTGCAAGCTTTTTAGGCGAATTGCGGTTTAAAAAAATTGATTTACCCTTGCGATAACTTCTGAGCATCATATTATCTACGATATCCATATTTCCGACAAGCCCCATACCAAGCCTGTCCTCCGGCACAAATGAAAGACGAACGCCCAGTTCCCTTATCTGCAAAGGAGTTTTATCTCTAAGGTTTTCTTGATTCCCGTTTTTAGGATTATTATAAATTATCTCGCCGCCGCTTATGCGCTGAAGCCCTGCTATTGCCTCTAACAGCTCGCGCTGACCGCTGCCCGCAATTCCCGCTATTCCTAAAATTTCGCCGCTTTTTGCAGTAAACGAAATATCGTCAAGCACCTTTATGCCGTTTGGATCGTAAAGGTCAAGTCCCCTTATTAAAAGCCTGTCGTCGGAATTTTCGGGTTCAGCGCGTTCAATATTAAGCGATACCTTTTTCCCTACCATCATTTCGGTAAGCTGAGCCTCGTTTGTTTCTTTGGTGATTACTGTATCTATGTATTCGCCTCGGCGGAGTATGGCAACCCTGTCAGATACCGAAAGAACCTCGTGCATTTTATGAGTTATTATTATTATAGATTTTCCATCGTCACGCATTCGTCTTAAGACTGCGAAAAGCTTTTCCGTTTCCTGCGGAGTAAGTACGGCAGTCGGCTCATCTAAAATCAGTATATCCGCGCCCCTGTAAAGTACCTTTATTATTTCAACCGTCTGCTTTTCAGATACAGACATACGGTATATTTTCTTTTTGGGGTCGATTTCAAAACCGTATTTTTCCGAAATCTCGGCAACACGTTTTGCCGCCTCCTTAATATTAAATCGCTTTTCTCCGTCAATACCCAAAACGATATTTTCGGTAGCGTCAAAAACATCCACCAGCTTAAAATGCTGATGAATCATACCGATTTTTAAATCAAAAGCGTCTCTCGGCGAGTTTATTGCAACCTGCTTGCCGTTTACGAAAATTTCGCCCTCGTCAGGATGGTAGATACCTGCTATCATATTCATAAGCGTTGTCTTACCCGATCCGTTTTCACCGAGAACGGCGAGAATTTCGCCCTTTTTTACTGTTAAATTTATATTTTTATTTGCAACAACCTTGCTGAATCGTTTTGTTACATTTCTTATCTCGAGCGCGTTCACAAGCACCCTCCCTGAATGTTAATAAAATCAAAATACACAAGGGGAATTATAATTCCCCTTGTGTCTAATAAATTACAGCGAAAAAATATTATTATACCTTCTCGTTAAGGTTCGTTACGCCGTCGATTATCATATCAAAGTAAGGAGCCGAGCGGAAATCCTTGGCATTTGATTCGTCAAAATATCCGTCGTGAATAACATTGGTCTCTCCCTTGAAATCACCGTCGACATCAGCAAGATACTCGTCAAGCTTTTTGCCGTCCTTTGTAAACTTAGAGGTGTCAAATACGTGGAGAGTTCCTGCCTTGAAGCCGTCGATAGCTTCCTTAATCTTAGCTTCGGTGCCTTCTGCCGCAACATCCGCATTAATTCCGGTAAGAACAACCGAGTTGGTAGCAATGTCGCCGCACCAGTCAGCGTCGATAGCCTTGCCGCTTACAACCGATTCAATGATATACTGGAAGTAAGGAGCCCAGTTAATAGCTGAAGAAACTATAAAGGTGTTCTTTCCTGCAGAATATGTGCTTCCGTTATAGGAAACATTGGGAACTCCCGCAAGCTCGCAAGCGGTAGGAGCGCCGAGAGAGTCAGCATGCTGGCTTATAAGAACGCACTTGTCTTTTTCAATAAGCGCGGTAGCAGCTTCCTGCTCTTTAGCCTGATCATACCAAGAACCGGTGTAGCGAACCTTCATTGTTGCAGACTCGCAAACAGAGCGTGCGCCAAGGAAGAAAGAAGTCATACCGGAGATAACCTCAGCATAGGTGTAAGCGCCTACATAACCGATAATGGCCTCTTCAGCCTTTATCTTGCCGTCTTTAATCATTTCGTTAAGCTTCATACCGGCGGCAATACCCGCAAGATACCTACCCTCGTAAATAGAAGCAAAGGCGTTATGGAAGTTTGCGATACCCGCTCTTTTAGCGGAGGTTCCTGTCGCATGGCAGAACTGAACGTCCGGGAACTCAGCAGCCGCCTGCTTTAAGAAAGACTCATGACCGAATGAATCAGCGAATACAATTTTGCAACCCTTGTTTTTAGCGAGGTCAACCGCTGTGTTATAGCAGTTGTTATCTTCGCCGATGCCGGTAACGATAACCACCTGATCGTCCTTAAGTCCCATACCCTTCTGAACGGACTTGAGAGCCTGAATGAAGTTGTTGTCATAGGTGGAATTTTCGTCGTGAAGACAAATCATACCGATTTTGAAATCATCAGGTACAGTAACCTCTGACTTAACGTCAAGACGCGGAAGTATGTCCTCGGTCACACCCTTTTTCGCGTTGGTGCTGCCTGAGCCTGTGTCCTTGCTGCCGCAGCCTGCAAATGCGAATAACATTGCGAGACATAGAAGCATTGCTGTAATTTTCTTCATTTTTTCTTCCTCCAAAAAAATTTATGATAAGCGGATTTGCCGCATATATCCTTTATTGCTTGCGGAAAACGATTTTTCCGTTCTCCATACTGTCAATAATCGCGAGGGATTCAACCCTTATTCCGTCGGCACGAAGCTCGTCCCCTCCATGCTGAAAGCCCTTTTCTATGGCACAAACCGCGCCCGCAGCAGAAGCGCCGGACTGAGCGATAATATCAAGAAGTCCTTTAAGCGCTTTGCCGTTTGCAAGGAAATCGTCAACAATAAGAATGTTGTCTTCCGAGCTTAGATAATCACTTTCCACAACAACGGTATAGTCGGTGCCATGGGTATATGAATGAACTACAGCTTTGTAAACTCCGCCCGAAACATTGCTTGTCTTATGCTTTTTTGCGAAAACAACGGGAATATGCATCGCCGCTCCCGCAGCGACGGCTATCGGAATACCTGAAGTTTCAATAGTAAGGATTTTGGTGATCCTTTCTTCGCCGAAAAGTCTTGATATTTCTTTTCCCATTTCCATAATAAAGTCAACATCTATCTGATGATTGAGAAACGAGCCGACCTTTAAAATGTTGCCGGGCAGCACTTTTCCCTCTTTAAGTATCTTTTCCTCCAAAGCCAACATCTATTACTGTTCTCCTTTATCGGGTGACAAAAACCTAAAAAAGGCAGACCTAAAATACTTTTAAGTCTGCCAATACCGAGCCTGAACCAATAGTCGCAACTTAGTGGCGTGCGGTAGAAACGTTTGGGCCGTACCTCCAAACCTATACTGGCAGATATTTAATAATCATATTGTATATTGCTATCGTATCATATTACCAAGCTAAAGTCAATAAATTAGAATTTGTTTTTAGAAATTTGTTCATATTTACAATTTAGCTTTTTCTCGTCTACACAAATTGTCGAAAAATGACAATTATCGTTATTTTTCTGATATGCAGTCAGCAACGTATATTCCCATTGCTCCGGACTGAGAAAGTCCACGGCAGATTCCGCTGCCATCGCCTATAATGTAAACTCCGTCAATAAGTTCAAACCTATCGTTCATAAATACGGGGCGTATTGAGTAATATTTGCTCTCGCATCCATAAAGCAGAGTATCGTCGTTGGCGGTTCCCGGCGCTACGCGGTCAAGGGCATAAATGGTTTCGATAATATTGGTTAATATTCTGTGCGGAAGCACAAGCGAAATATCGCCCGCCGTAGCCTTCAAGGTCGGCACAACGGTATTCTGACCGAGTCTGTGGTCGTTTGTTCTTCTGCCGCGCACCAAATCTCCGAATCGCTGAACAAGCACATTGCCCTTGCCTATCATATTAGCGAGGCGGGAAATGCTCTCGGCGTACTCGGTAGGCTGATTAAAGGGTTCTGTAAAGCGTATGCTTGAAAGAATTGCAAAGTTGCAGTTGTCGGTCTTTTTATCGGGATCGGCAAAGGAGTGACCGTTAGCGGTTATAATGCCGTGGTTGTTCTCGGCAGAGACAAGTCCGCCCTTATTAAAGCAGAACATACGGCAGCGGTCCTCAAAGGTTTTGGTTTTGTAAAGAATTTTCGGCTCATAAATTTGGTCGGAAAACTCGCTCCAAATTATATCCTTCATCTCAACCCTTACGCCGATATCAACATGGTTTGAGCGCATACGCACTTGGAAGTCACGGCAAAAATCCGCTACAAAATTTGCTCCGCCGCGTCCTGTGGCGATAATAATCTTCTCCGCCTCTATCGTTTCTCCGTTCGTATAGTAAAGCTTATAGCCACCGTCGGTCTTCTCTACCCTCTCGCAGTCATAGAATGCAAGCATATCCGTGCCGTCCTCAGCCAGTGCGCGGATAAGATTCTGCATTGTAAGATAGTTTTTATCCGTACCTAAGTGCTTTACATTCATATCAAGCAGTCGCAGATTGTTTTGAAGGCATTTAAGCTTTAACGACTCGTTTGATTTATAAACCTTAGGCTCGCCCGAGGTGCAATAGGTATTTAAAATCTTATCAACCTCGTTTATATATTTATTGGCGGTATCGTCTCCCAATTCTTCGCCCAAAGTTCCTCCGTAGGCGGTGCCGAGGTTGAATTTGCCGTCAGAAAATGCGCCCGCTCCCGCATAGCCGCTGGTTATCGAGCAATGCTTGCAATGTACGCAGGTATTATTCTTTCCCGCGGGGCAATGCCTGTTTTCAAGTGTGTTTCCGCGCTCGGTAATTACAATTTTAACTTCGGGCAGATTCCTGTGCAGGCGGTAAGCCGCCATAAGACCGCCTATCCCTCCGCCTATTATAGCAACATCATATTTTTTCGGGGACATTTCATATCATCCTTTAAAAATTTTTACAGCGCAAGAAATTGGGCTGCGCTTTTCTTTCCGAAAGCACAGCCCCTACTGCGTTCATATTTTAAACTATAAAACCTGTTTTGTCAACTGTTAATTTATGCTTTCACCGTTAGCAACCTTTTGCGCCAGCCTTAAAATTTTGTTAAGCGCCGAAGAATTGATTTTACCCATATCAATACCGTCTATGCTGTACTGATATTTAGTTTCGCTCGCTTTTTTGAACTCGACGGCAGTCTTTTCGCGCGAGGTGTCGGAATATGTGAAAACAATAGAAATATTCGGCTCGCCGCTGAGCTTATCCACGGTAAAATCAGTACATGAAAGGGAAATGCATTCCTGATAGAAATTCTGGAAATTCTCGGCTACGAGCTTCTTCCCCTCATAGGTTATAACATATGTCTCCTCAGCATCCTCACTGTCATCGTACACAATATCAAAGCTGTAGGTTTTATCGGGTGTTTTAAGGGTAAAATTCGACAGCTCGTTTATCGACTGCAGGCAGACCCAGGAGGCGTAATAATCGTTCACCTTATAATCTATAAAGGAAAGGCTTGACTCCGAAACCTTTTTTATAAGCTTTGCCCCGTTATACCATACCGCATAACCCCCGTCTTCCTGTTGCTTAAACAAATAGGTCTCGGTAAAAGAGCCGATTTTTATTGACGCGGTAAGGTCGGGATTATCAAGTCCCAGCCTCTTTCGCGCGGAGGCAGAGGTATCAAAGGAATATGCTCCCGAAACCGAAACTCCGCTTTTAAACAAATCAAATATGCCGTCGACATTTTCAGCAATTCGCCTTGTGGGGGAAATAGTCATATACGCCGCGTATGTGGAAAGGTTTTCATCGGTGTTAGGCGCTAAAACCACCTTTTCGGGGAAATTTTTGCCTGTAAGCGTTATTGTATCAAATGAAGCGAGAGCGCCGTCGTCGTCGGTGTAATTTTTCATTGCATCGGTAACCGTAATACCCGGAACAGCACTTGTCTCCGCAAAGCTTAGAGCGTCAAAAGTGAAATTACTTTTAATATCGCTTTCTGTTATATAAATTTTATCGTCGGTTGAAAGCTTAACGTATGTTCCCGTGTTATCGGGAGACTCGCTTCCCACAAGTATGGAAAACTCTGTTTCGTCGTTCTTTACCACATCCGCTCTTACCGTCGGGTTTTTAAGACCGCACTCCTCGGCGGATTTTGACGTAATCTCCCTTACAGCCTCAAGCGAAGCGGCATAGCCTGCGATACTTCCGACAGAAGAGGTGCTGATAACCTCTTTATCATATCCGTCAAGATACCAGTTTACGGTAGGCTCGTTGCTTGAAACGTCAGACGAAGCGGATGAATCCGAGGCCTCGGTTTCCTCAACCGAATACAGCTTAAAGGTGCCGTTTTCGTTTGTAACGGTGACAGACTTAAAATCGTCGGAGTCCAAGTCGAGCACTTTTATTGTCTCAATAGAGGGGGAGGAGGATTCCTCCTCGCGTTCCGGAATAAGCTTTATAACTGCGACGGTACCGCCCGCAAGCACTGCCACGGCAAGAACGGCGGCTATAACGGTAGGCAAAAGCTTTTTCTTTTTTACCGCGTTTTTTTTATGCTCGGCAGGGTCGGAAAAAACAGTTGAGACCTCCTCTTCAGACGTAAGCGTCGGCTGAGCGGTTTCCTGCTCCTTGTTATCCTTTTCGGGAAAATTACTCATTACGCATTCTTTCTCCTAATAAAGATGTATATTCCTAAAGCAATACAGGCAATCGGAAGTATGAACATAAACAAAATCCTGATTATTCCCGCCGACGAATCGGTTACGGAATCCGAATAGCTTTCGTTCGTGATAGTCTTTGAGATAAAGGAAATACCTGTGTTCTCCGCTCCGACTGCACGCTCCGCGGCGGCAAGGGTTATATTCTTGTTTGCAACAGAGGGCTGCTCGTTATATTCCGACTGAATGAACTCTATACTGCTGAAGGCTAAAACATAGCTTGAAATCTCATTATTGTCGTCATCATAGTCGGACATCTCCGCCTGAATTACAGAGGAATAGCTCTGCTTTGTATAATCGTCTGCGCCCGTCCAGCTTGCCGCCGTTCCCACAGGTGCCGCTACGACGGATTCGGGGGTGCTCATAAGCGAGGTTACGGTAATATTGCCCTCGGATTCAAAAGCGGCGGTAATCGGCACGTTATAACCCGTAATGCAGAGATTCATACCGCTTGTAATGTCGTTATCGCTGCTTGTGGGATAGGTTCCCATAGTCATTGGGTCGTCGGGCATATAATTCTGGGAATTTGTTTCAAAGAGTATTCCCTCTCCCACAGCGATTCCCCATTGCTCAAGAAAATCGTAAAGGTTGGTAAGATACGGGGCTGAAGCGTCAGCAAAGAAAATAAGTCCCTTCCCGAGCTTGCCGTCGTTTTCAAGGAATTCGGAGAGCGCGTCAAGCTCCGCACCTAAAAAGTCGGCGGTAGGAGCCGTGATAATAACCGCGTCGTATTCGTCGGAAATACTGCCTATCATACTGTCTGAAATTACGGTAATTTCATAATTGTTTTCCTTTAAAAGGGTTTGATAGTCGGATGTATAATCATTTTTGGAATGACCTGTTATGAGCGCCGCCTTTTTGGTCTTATTGCTTGTGACATAAGCAATCGCACTCGTAACCGCTGTCTCAACATTATTGCCGCCGACCGTGCTTGTGGTATAGCCGTAAGCGGCGTAGGTGCTGTCCTCTGAAAGATTGTAAACATCACTGAAGCCAACAATCTTATAGCGTTCGCTGCCGTTCTTGGTGCAGGAAACTATTATATCACCGTAACTCAGTTTTTCGTTAGAATATTTTGAGGAAATTTCGGTAAACTTAGAGTCTTGAGTATCTATATATCGAAGGCTTATTTTATCGTTATACGCCGGATATTTATCGAGCAGCTTGATTGTCTGTTTATAATAATCCGTCGCGTCAGAGGTTACGCCGTAAAGATTCTGCGCATAATAACTCATATATCCTCCCTCATAATCCTCGGGAGTGGCACAGACGGTTATCTGAACCTCGGCATCAAGATTTTTAAGGTAATCAATATTTTCCTCGCTCATAGAGTTTTCCTTCTCGGCGCTCATATCAAATTCCAATACAAAACGCTTTGAAAGCGCGCCTACAAGCACGTTAAGGATTATAATTCCCGCCAGTACAGCCGCGGTTATCGCGACAGAGAAGCCGCCCTTACGTAAAAGCGCCTGATTTTTAAGCTTTTGGGGCTTTTTTTGCTTTGCTTTTTTCGGCTTTTTCTCTTTCTTTACCTTTTTGTCCGTTTCGGGAGCGGTATCTGCGGACTCGTTTACAGCCGCGGTTACATTCTCCTCTGTTTCTGGTGTCAAATTCTTATTCTCGTCCATTTCGCTTTCCCTCCTTATGCCCATCTTCTCTTGTCAAGCGAACGCACGCACAGGAAGAGGAAGGCGGCGCTGATGCTTAAGAAATAAACCACATCGAATACCGAAAATACATTTTCGCCGAAATTTTCAAACGCGGTGATAAAGGCGGCTTTTTCAATAATATTTGCAAGCCATGTTACATTTATCATACTCGCAAAGCTTGACATATAAAGCACAAGTATATTGATTACTAAGGTTAAGATCGCCGAAATTACCGAACTTTCGGTAAGGGATGATATAAACATACCGATGGCGATAAGCGCGCTGCCCAAAAGCAGCATACCGAACAGAGCGTAGATATAGGACATTATGTTTACGCTTACATAGGAAGCCACAATTATTTCAAAAATAACCGTCGGCGCAAATCCGATTGCGAAAAGTGCAAGCGCCGCGAAAAACTTACCCAGTACAATTGAGGTAAGGCTTACGGGAGCGGTCAGCAATGCCTGATCGACCTTCTGCCGCCTGTCCTCGCTCATAAGACGCATTGTAACTACAGGCATTGTGAAGACTATTACTGTTGACATAGCAACTATAACGGTCGCTGTATCAGGACTGCCGTAGCTGTAAATCATTGAAAAATACAGTCCTAAAAAGAAATAAAACACCGCCAAAACGATAAAACCTATCGGCGTGGAAAAATACGACCGAAACTCTCTTTTAAATACCGCACGCATTATTTATCCTCCTTAGTATCGTTTTCTGACTTGACGGTAACCGTGTCGTCTTCCGAAATTTCGATATTAATCTGCTCTTCCTGAGCGTTTTCCTCGGGCAATTCCTCAATTCCCAAAAGTCGCTTTGCCTCGTCGTTGTCGGCGGCTTCGGTAAGACGCAGGAATATCTGTTCCAAGGATACCTTGTTGCTTGTAAGGGATAAAAGGGTTCTTCCCCTTGCGGCAACACGCTTAAAGACCTCGCCGCGAATATCCTCCCCCGTCTCGGGCTCAATAAGAAAGTCAAAGGAATTTTCTTCCTTTCGACCCAAAGAGGTAACGGATTTTACACCCTTGACGGTTTTAAGCGCGTCAAGCATATCCTGCTCCGCGCATACAATTCTCGCGACAAGCGAGTGGTCGCTTGAAAGCTTATTTGATAGATTTTCAGGTGTATCGTCGGCAATAATCTGACCTTTGTTGATAATGATTACCCTCTTGCAAACCGCCTGAATTTCCGAAAGTATATGGGAGGAAAGAATTATAGTATGATTTTTGCCCAGCCTTGCTATAAGGTTGCGTATCTCAATAATCTGCTTCGGGTCAAGACCTACCGTCGGCTCGTCCAAAATAAGTACGTCGGGATTTCCGATAAGCGCCTGCGCGAAGCCGACCCTTTGCCTGTAGCCCTTTGAGAGATTCTTTATAAGACGGTTTTGGACGTTGTCTATTTTAACCAGCCTTAAAATCTCGTCAATATGCGGCTTTTTCGGAAATTTCACCTTTTTAAGGTCGTAAATGAAGTTTAGATATTCTCTGACCTTCATATCGACATAAAGCGGCGGAATTTCAGGCAGATAGCCTATACGGCGTTTCGCGTCCTCGGGATACTCCGTAATATCATATCCGTCGATAACTACCTTGCCCTGGGTAAGGGAAAGATAGCCCGTAAGTATGTTCATAATCGTGGATTTGCCGGCGCCGTTGGGTCCTAAAAACCCAATAACCTCACCCTTTTCAATGTTAAAGCTTACATCTTTAACCGCGAGATGAGTACCGTACCGTTTGCTGAGTCCGGTGACTTCAATCATTTGTATTCCTCCAAGAAAAATTTTTCACTGTCTGCCGAGACATAAAGCAGTCAAAAGCGTACTGCATTTGCTTCTTTCCAGCCTATAATATCAGACAAATTTCCGAAAAAATTAAACAAACTGTGAATATTTCTATTATAGCGTACAAAATACTCCATATCAAGTATGAAATTTCAAATATTTATAGCTACTGCTATTATGATAAGCTCCGATTAGTTGACAAAAAAAGAGTTATATATTATAATATGTTATTTGGAAGATAAAAAAAGAGGTAGAAAAATGGCTAAGATAGAAAATTTAAGAAACGTTGCTATAATCGCACACGTTGACCACGGCAAGACAACCCTTGTAGACCAGCTTTTAAAGCAGAGCGGTACATTCCGTGCCAACGAGACCGTAAACGAGCGCGTAATGGATTCCAACGACCTTGAGAGGGAGCGCGGAATCACCATTCTTTCAAAGAATACAAGCGTTATGTATAACGGTATAAAGATTAATATCGTAGACACCCCCGGTCACGCCGATTTCGGCGGCGAGGTTGAGCGGATTCTGCAGATGGTAGACGGCGTTCTTCTGCTTGTGGACGCGTTCGAGGGCTGTATGCCCCAGACGAGGTTTGTGCTTAAAAAGGCGCTGGCGCTGGGTAAAAAGGCGGTTGTTGTGGTGAATAAAATCGACCGTCCCATGGCGCGCCCCCACGAGGTTGTGGACGAGGTGTTAGACCTCTTTATAGAATTAGGCGCGGACGAGGAGCAGATTGAGTTTCCCGTCATCTTCGCCTCGGGCAGGGACGGCTACGCCACCTATTCCCCCGAAACTCCGGGCACCGATATGAAGCCCCTGTTTGACGAGATTGTAAAGGAGATAGCTCCGCCCGAGGGCGACCCCGACGGCCCTACACAAATTCTTTTCTCAAACATTGAATATGACGATTATTTGGGCAGAATCGGCGTAGGCAGGGTTATAAGAGGTACTGTTAAGGTCGGTCAAACCGTGGCGCTCTGCCACAAGGACGGCACGACCTCTAATGTTAAAATTGCAAAGCTCTTTATGTACAGAGGGCTTAAGCGTGTTGAGGAGGAAAGCGCCTCTGTAGGCGATATTATTCAGGTTGCGGGCATTTCGGAGCTTGAAATAGGCGAAACCGCCTGTGCGCCCGACTGCATTGAACCGCTCCCCTTTGTAAAGATAGACGAGCCGACCCTTGCTATGAATTTTATGGTAAACAATTCCCCCTTTGCGGGCAAGGACGGCAAGTTTGTAACCTCCCGCAATCTCCGCGACCGCCTGTTTAAGGAGGTTATGACCAACGTAAGCCTCAGGGTTGAGGAAACCGACTCCGCCGATACCTTTAAGGTTTCAGGCAGAGGGGAACTGCACCTTTCTATTCTTATTGAGACAATGCGCCGTCAGGGCTATGAATTTCAGGTTTCGCCCCCCGAGGTCATCTACAAGCAGGGTGAAAACGGCGAGAAATTAGAGCCTATCGAGCTTTTGATGATAGAAGTACCCGAAGAATATGTCGGCTCTGTTATGGAGAGACTCGGCACCCGCAAGGCGGAGATTAAAAATATGGGTACCCGCGAGGGCGGTGTTTCCCACCTTGAATTCTTAATACCCACCCGCGGACTTTTGGGCTACCGCTCACAGTTCCTTACAGACACCAACGGCAACGGCATTATGAACCATGTTTTTGACAGCTATCAGCCCTATAAGGGGGACATTGAACAGCGTTCCACAGGCTCGATTATCGCCCACGAAACGGGGGAGGCGACGGGCTACGGACTCTTTAACACCCAAAGCCGCGGCAGACTCTTTATAGGCGCGGGAACACCCGTTTACGAGGGTATGATTGTAGGGGAAAATCCGAAGAATGAGGATATTGTCTGCAATGTCTGCAAGAAAAAGCAGATGACCAATACCCGTGCCGCAGGCTCGGACGACGCGTTAAGGCTTGTACCCCCCACAAGACTTTCCCTTGAGCAGTCGCTGGAATTTATAAAAGAGGACGAGCTTGTTGAGGTTACGCCCCACAACATCAGGCTTCGCAAGCGTATTCTTAACAAAGAAGAGCGTATGAAGGCGGAGTCGAGAAAAAAATAATGAACTATATTATTCTCGATTTGGAATGGGACAGCGCCTATTCTACACAGCATAAGAAGTTTATAAATCAGATTTTGCAGATAGGCGCGGTAAAGCTGGACGGCAATTTTAATATTGTCGATACCTTTGAAGAAACGGTCAAATCCGATATTTCCAAAAGGGTTACGGGCAGATTTTCAAGGCTTACCGGTATAACCGCCGAAAAGATGCTGGCGGGGGTTCCCTTTGATACAGCGGTCGACAGCTATAACGCCTGGGCGGGTCAGAACACCGTCACTATGACCTGGAGCGATTCCGACCTTTATACAATAAAGGAAAACGAGGAATGTCTGCTCGGGGGCAGGAAATTTGCGATTGAAAAGTACCTTGATTTGCAGAAGTTTGTTCAGGGCGAGCTTAAACGCGGCGGCTATGAGGACAAAAATCAGATTTCCTTAGGTGCGGCGGCGGAGCTTTTAGGTATTAAGACCGACAGCTTTGAGCTTCATACTGCCAAGGACGACAGTCTTTTAAGCGTGGCATTGCTTCAAAAGTGCTACAATGAGGAACGCTTTTCGGCGCTGATACGGGATACCGCCGACCCCGAGTTTTATAAAAGACTGCGCTTTAAGCCCTTTAATATTTCGGATATAAACGACGAGCGGATTAACAGGAGCGATCTGCGCTTTTGCTGTGACAAATGCGGTGAAAAGGCAAAGCGCATTACAAAATGGCGCTACCGCAACCGCTGGTTTACGGCGAAATTTGAATGTAAAAACTGCGGCAGGCGCTTTTGCGGCAGGGTTTCCTTTAAAAAGACCTATGATGATTTAATTGTCCGCAAAAGAATAACCGAATTAAAGCCTAAGACGGAGAAAAGCCAAGATGAAATGCAGTCTGTGCCCGAGACGGTGTAACGCCGAGCGCACTAATGATGAAAATTTAAACGGTTTTTGCAAAATGCCTTTGTTACCTAAAGTAGCAAGGGCTGCTTTGCATTTTTGAGAGGAGCCCTGTATAAGCGGCAAGAACGGCTCGGGTACGGTCTTTTTCAGCGGCTGTACGCTTGACTGCGTATTCTGCCAGAATTACGATATATCCCATGGCGGCTTCGGAAAAATTATAACCTACCAAAGGTTAGCGGATATTTTTAAGGAATTAGAGGAAAAGGGCGCGCACAACATAAACCTTGTGACCCCGACCCACTTTGTCCCCGCCATAATCCGCGCGCTTGACATTTATAAGCCTAAAATCCCTGTTGTTTACAATTCGGGCGGGTATGACTCGTCGGAGGAAATAAAGGCGCTTAAGGGTTATATCGATATTTTCCTTATGGACTTAAAGTATCTTTCGGGCGAGCGTGCCGCGCTTTATTCCGGCGCACCCGATTACCCCGAATACGCCACGGCGGCGATAAGAGAATGTTACAAAACACAGCCCGTCTGCGATTTTCGGGACGGGATTATGCAAAAAGGGCTTGTTGTAAGGCATCTTTTGCTCCCGCAGGGCACAAATGAGGCGATAAAGGTTTTTGACTGGGTAAGAAATAACATTCCTAACGCCTATTTCAGTATAATGAGCCAGTATACCCCCTGCGGCAGGGCGGAAAATATGCCAATAATTAACCGCGGCGTGACAAAGCGGGAGTACGAAAAGGTATTAATCCATATTTGTGACAGCGGCTTTGAAAATGTATATATTCAAGAGCGCGAAAGCTCCGATAAAAAATATATCCCGACCTTTGATTTGGAGGGAGTGCAGTAAAAAACCTCCCTTGCGGGAGGTTTTTGAGGTTTTATCAGCTTATCGGCTCGAAATCCGCCGCGCCGTGCTTGCATAGCGGGCATACAAAATCCTCGGGCAGGGTGTCGCCCTCGTAAACGTAGCCGCATATCTTGCAGACAAAGCCTTTTTTGCCCTCGGTCTCGGGCTTGGGCTTAACATTCTTCTGATAATAGGTGTAGGTCATCGTCTCGGCGTCGGAGATGACCCGCGCCTCGGTCACACTGCATATAAACATACCGTGGGTGTCAAGGTCAATATACTGCTCGACCTTAAGGGACATAAAGGAGTTAATATATCTTCTGAGGAAGATAAGCCCGTTGTCGCTTCTAAGCACATCCTCGCCCGTAAACTTGTCGGTGTTTCTTCCGCTTTTAAAGCCGAAATTCTCGAACACGCTGAACGGCGCGTCAACCGACAGACAGTTAATGTTCATAACCCCCGTCTGCTTTATTACGTGGTGGGAGTAATTCTGCTTATTAATAGTGACCGCTATGCGGTTCGGGGTGTTTGTTACCTGCGTAACGGTGTTTACAATGAGTCCGTTATCCTTTTTACCGTCGTTCGAGGTGACGACATAAAGCCCGTAGCCGATATTAAACAGGGCGGTAAGGTCATTTTTATCGGCAGTCTCGCCGTCCTGCGCCATATATTCGCGGCAAAGCTCCTGCGCGAGAGCTTCAAGCTGTTCTCCGCTTTCATCGCTAAGCGCCGAGTGAAGTGTAACCGTAGGCTCCGCAAGGGTAAGCTTTTTTGAGTCGGCAAGCATATTTTTCATAACCTTTGCCGCTTGAGGCGCCCAGGAGCCGTTTTCTATAAACGCAACGGTGCGGTTCTGATAACCGCGTTCGGTCAGATGCTCAATAAATTCTCTCATAAAGGGGAAAATCCCCGCGTTGTAGGTTGTGGTTGCAAGAACCAGCTTGCTATATCTAAAAGCGTTTTCCACCGCTTTGCTCATATCACAGCGCGCAAGGTCATGTACAACAACTTCGGGGCAACCTTTAGCTTTAAGGAGTGAAGCAAGCTTGTCCATCGCCTTTGCAGTATGGCCGTAAACAGAGGTATACGCAATAACGATTCCGTCGCTTTCGGGCGTATATGACGACCAGGTATTGTAAAGGTTTATATAATAACCTAAATTTTCGCTAAGCACAGGTCCGTGCAGAGGGGCGATAACCGAAATATCAAGTCCCGCTGCCTTTTTAAGCAGCGCCTGAACCTGAGCGCCGTATTTGCCGACTATACCTATATAATAGCGGCGCGCCTCGTCTGCCCAGTCCTCCTTTACGTCGTTTGCTCCGAATTTTCCGAAGCCGTCCGCCGAGAAAAGCACCTTGTCCGTGCTGTCATAGGTGACCATAACCTCGGGCCAATGCACCATAGGCGCGGTCACAAAGGTAAGGGTGTGCTTGCCGAGGGTCAGGGTGTCCCCCTCGCCGACAACTATTCTGTTATCGGCAAAATCCGTGCCGAAGAACTGCTTCATCATATTGAAAGCCTTAGCGGTAGCTACAACCGTCGTATCGGGATTAAGCTTCATAAAGTTTAAAATGTTCGCCGAGTGGTCGGGCTCCATATGTTGAATTATAAGGTAGCTGACCTTTCTTCCGGACAAAACGGTTTCAATATTATCCAGCCACTCGTGTGTAAAGCGCGCGTCTACCGTGTCCATAATCGCGATTTTCTCGTCGATTATAGCGTAGGAATTGTACGCCATACCGTTTTTTACCCTATACTGCCCCTCGAACAAATCAACGTCATGGTCATTAACACCCACATAACGTATATCATCTGTAATCCTCATTATAATAACTCCTCTCTGCGCCGCCGAATGACGGCTAAAAGACATAACAACATTATATTACATATCTCGTTATATTACCAGTCAAAAATTTTAAGTTTTAAAAAATTTAACTTTTTAAAGCGAATTCGGTCCTTTTTTAAGGTGTTTCTTATTATTCGGTAAATTATTCCTTAAAAAAAATTACAAAAAGGGTTGCAATTTTGTAACCTTTTTGTTATAATGTTGGTTGTAATAATTACAAAATGTAACTTTTAGAGGAAGTGACCGTTATCCTTAATGCTTTTTTTAATAAAGAAATCCTGACGGAAAAGCTGTCCCGTTACAATATATTTAAACGCGTTTTTGATTTCATAAAAAATAACCGCCTTATTCTTAGAGCAAGCTCTATTTGCTTAGTGGGCATGCTGGCTTTAGGTGTAAGCATTGTGTCGGTAGGTATAACTTTAGGTTTTAAGGTCAATTATGCGGGCTCGGTTATAGCAACGGTGAGAAATGCCGGCGTCTTTGAAGACGCTAAAAGTATTGCAGTCGCTAATATTGAAAGCAAGGACGCCGTCAGAGCGATTGAAACCCCCAGCTTTAAAATGACCTTGACTGTATCGGACAAGCTTGACAATGCCGTAGCGCTTGCAGACGCGATTATTGAAAACACAAACGATATAGTCAAGGCTTCCGCACTTATCGTAAACGGCAAACGCGTAGCATGCGGCGAGGCATATAAACTTCGTGAATATCTTGAATACAGCCGCACCAGATTTGAACCCGACGGCTCGGAATGTAAATCTGAGTTTACCGACGATGTTCAGCTCCGAAACGGCTACTACCTGAAGTCCGAAATTTCGGACAGCGAAGAGCTAAAGGCGGCAGCCCAAAATATCGGGGTAAGGACTGTTTCGGTCATTACAACCGAAACCGAGATCGCCTTTTCGAAAAAAACGGTTAAGACTGCGAAACAATATATAGGATATTCAAAGATTACTACCGTAGGACAAAACGGAATAAACCGCAAAACCGAAAGCGTTGAAATGATAAACGGCAATGAAATTTCACGCACGGAACTTTCAAACGAGGTTATAAAGGAACCCGTGACCCAGATTACGACCGTGGGCACGGCAAAAACTACCGCGAGCGCGGCTCAGCGCTCAGCGGAACGCAGTGCGGGCTTTATCTGCCCCCTTAAAAGAGGAAGCTTTACCGTAAGCGCCTACTACGGCGACGGCAGGGGGCACAAGGGTATGGATCTTGCCGCCGACAAGGGTACTCCTATTTATGCCGTATCAGGAGGTACTGTCACCTATTCGGGCTATGACGGTAATTACGGCTACAGTGTTGTTATCGACCACGGAAACGGACTTAAAACGAGATACGCCCACGCGAGCGCACTTTGCGTGAGCAAAGGAAAGAAAGTATTACAGGGCGAGGTTATTGCCTATGTCGGAAGCACAGGCTATTCAACGGGAAATCACCTTCATTTTGAAGTGATGGTTAACGGCACGCGCGTTAATCCGATTTCTTATATAGGTCTTGATTAATCGAAAGTATTTAATTGAATTGGGAGGGGCTTTTGCTCCTCCCAAAATTTTTAATATAGAAAAACCCTCGGTTTTACTGAGGGTCTTTAATAATGATAAAACGAAAATTATCGGGCAGATATTAATAGGCCTTGCCCCAGTAAAGCATATGCTTTGCCTTTTTCCCGCAGCAGACGCACTTACCGTCCAGCTCCTCCTGTTCAAAGGGTATACAACGTGAGGTTACTCCAGCGTAGTCCTTTAATTTGTCTTCACATTCGCGGTCTCCGCACCACATAGCGCGGATAAAGCCGGGCTTATTGTCGGCTATATTCTTGATTTCCTCAAGGTTGTGAGCGTCAAAGGTCATATTTGCCCTGCGCTCGGCAGCCTTGGCGTAAAGGCCGTCATGTACTGCCTTGAGCTGCTCTGTGAGCTTCGTCTCCAACTCGTCAAGGGAAACAACCGTTTTTTCACCGTTATCGCGGCGCACGATAACACAGCTGTTATTTTCAATATCTTTAGGTCCAAGCTCCACTCTCAGCGGAACGCCCTTCATTTCATACTCGGCAAACTTCCAGCCCGGAGACTGCTCTCCCGCGTCGATTTTAGCACGGCAAACCTTCTTCATTCTTTCGTATACTTCATTTGCCTTTTGGGTAACCCCTTCTTTGTGGGCGGCAATCGGAATGAGCACAGCCTGAATCGGAGCGATGGCTGGCGGAAGCACCAGACCGTTATCGTCACCGTGAGTCATAATGATAGCGCCGATAAGGCGGGTAGAGATGCCCCATGAGGTTTCAAACGGGGTTACAGGGTTATTGTTTTTATCGGTGTACTCAATTTCAAATGCTTTTGCAAAGCCGTCGCCAAAATAGTGAGATGTTCCGCTTTGAAGTGCCTTACCGTCGTGCATCAGAGCTTCTATCGTATAGGTCGCCTCCGCCCCCGCGAAACGCTCCTTTTCGGTTTTTTCGCCCTTTATAACGGGGATACATAAATATTCCTCGGCAAATCGGGCGTAAATGTTAAGCATCTGCACAGTTTCCGCCTTCGCCTCCTCGGCGGTTGCGTGAAGCGTGTGACCCTCCTGCCATAAAAACTCTCGTGAGCGCAGAAACGGGCGCGTGGTTTTCTCCCAGCGCACAACGCTGCACCACTGGTTATAAAGCTTTGGCAGATCGCGGTATGAGTGAACTATGTTTTTAAAATGATCGCAGAAAAGAGTCTCTGACGTAGGTCTGACGCAGAGCCTTTCCTCTAATTCCTCGTCGCCTCCGTGGGTTACCCACGCAACCTCCGGAGCAAAACCCTCAACATGATCCTTTTCCTTTTGTAGGAGGCTTTCAGGAATAAACATAGGCATGTATACGTTTTCGTGTCCCGTTTCCTTAAACATACCGTCGACAATATGCTGAATATTTTCCCAAATCGCGTAGCCGTAGGGTCTTATTATCATACAGCCCTTCACCGAGGAATAATCTATCAAATCCGCTTTAAGCACAACGTCGGTATACCATTTAGCAAAATCCTCGTCCATTGAGGTAATTGACTTCACTAATTTTTCTTTTGCCATATCAGGGAGCGTACAATCCGCTCCGCGTCCCACCTTTCATATCAGTAGTTATACTCGCAATGATGATATTATAAAACAATTCAAAGATTTTTGCAAGATTTTTTAGAATTCGTAATTATTTTTAAAAAAAGTATAAAAATATATTGACAAACGCATTAGAAAAACATATTATTTGTTTAGCGATATTTTAAAGCCTAAATTCGTTTTTGGGCTTATTTCCGTAAATTTTCAGGAGGCAAAATTATGGTTTTTGAAAAAATTAAAGAAATATTGGCAGAACAGCTTGACGCTGACGCCGAAGAAATGACAATGGACACCAAAATCGCTGAAGATTTGGGTGCGGACAGTCTTGATGTTGTAGAACTGTTAATGTCTATCGAAGACGAGTTTGAGGTTGAAATTCCCGATGAGGAAATCGAGAATATGAAAACCATAGGGGACGTTGTGGAATATATTCAAAGTAAAATGTAATCGGCTAATATGGACGCGCACAAAACGCGTCCATATAATATTTGTTACAATATAGTTGAGGATTGAACACATGAATTTTAAAAACGTACTTATTTTCGGCGACAGCTATTCTACATTTGAGGGATATATACCAAACGGATTCGCTGTTTATTATTCAAAAACAGGCAGCGGAGAAACCGACGTCAAAAATGTTGAGGAAACATGGTGGTATCCTCTGATTAAGGAAACTGATTCAAGACTCATACAAAATAACAGCTGGTCAGGGTCCACAATTTGCTATACGGGATACCAGGGAGATTGCTCGGAAACTTCTTCGTTTATATGCAGACTTAATAAGCTTACTGACACTGAATTTTTTAGAGAAAACGAAATCAATACCGTTTTTGTATTCGGCGGCACAAACGACAGCTGGGCAGGTTCTCCCACAGGCGAGCTTAAATACTCCGATTGGGAAAAATCAGACCTGTATTCGGTTCTGCCCGCATTTTGCTTTTTTATAAACAAATTAAAGCAGCTTCTTCCAAACGCCGATATAGTATGCATAATCAACACAGAACTAAAACCGAAAATTGCGGAAGGCTTTAAAACCGCCTGCGAGCATTTCGGCATTAAGTACGTCGCTTTGCAAAATATTGATAAACGCGGGGGACATCCCACAGTCAAGGGAATGAAAGAAATTAAGAATCAGATTATAGAAAGCATAAGCTGACAAAATCGGACAATCTCCTTTTGATTGTCCGATTTTGTGTTTAACAGGCTATAAGATATTTTATTCGGCATTATCCTTAATTCTATACAGTTTTTCAATACAACTTTTGCAGACATTATATCCTTCAAATTCAACGCTGTCTGCGAGTGAATCGCAAAAAATACAGGTTGGTTGATATTTTTTAAGAACAACCTTATCGTTATCCATATAGATTTCAAAACTGTCAACATCATTTTCAACCTTTAGCTGCTTGCGGATTTCCTTGGGTATCACGACACGCCCCATCTTATCAACTGCACGAACCATTCCTGTTGATTTCATTTTTATACCTCCTTAAGCTTTGACTTATTTTAACATAATTAGTCATAATTTGTCAATATTTCTTCTAAATACAAACTTTATAATTACAAATTATTCCATACTATACTTTCAATGCCGTTCTTCTCAAGTAACGAATTAGCCTTTGAAAAATGACGGCAGCCGAAAAAGCCTCTATAAGCCGAAAGCGGACTTGGGTGCGGGGCAGTAAGCTTATAGTGGTTTGGATTAGTAATAACAGACGCCTTTCGCTCGGCATTAGCACCCCAAAGCAAGAAAACAATCGGCTGTTCCTTTTTATTAAGCTCAGAAATAATGCGGTCGGTAAATATTTCCCAGCCCTTGTCTTTATGGCTGTTTGCCTGCCCTTCCCTTACGGTCAGTACAGTATTCAGCAAAAGTACTCCCTGCTTCGCCCAACCCGTAAGCTCGCCGTGTTCGGGCATTTTTACTCCCAAGTCATCGGTTATTTCCTTATAAATATTTACAAGTGAGGGCGGCAGAGGAACTCCTTTTTTTACCGAGAAGCAGAGACCGTGCGCCTGCCCTGATCCGTGGTACGGATCCTGTCCTATTATTACCGCCTTTGTATCTGAAAAAGAGGTGTATTTCAGTGCATTAAAAATATCGTACATATTGGGATAAATCCGCCTTGTGGAATACTCGCTCTTTAAAAATGCGTGAAGCCGTTTATAATAGGGCTTTTCCCATTCATCCGCTAAGATTTCATCCCAATCGTTGCCTAATTTCACCATATCATTTCACAAGCCTCCACCACAAAAGCGTTGCGGCCTGAAGCGGGACTCCTATTCCTAATATTATCCATATATTATAATTAAGGAATTGAAGACAAAAGCACAAAAGCAAAGACCAAAGCAAAAGTGACACTATCAGAAAAAAAAGTCTGTTTTGATGCCATATAACATCAAAAACCAAAGCTACAACAAGCGATAACGGAACTGCCCAGCAAAACGCTATCCAGGGCTTCACTCCGGCGAAAATTTCACAAAAAATATATATCACTGTAGCCAAAAGCCAGACCGCCAGCACCGATAGAAGGGTAATTATATTATATTTTTTTCTTTCCGACGGAATAGGTGACGACTTTGCGGCGTCTTCCCCTACAATATAGTCAAGACTTACTCCGTAAAGCTTGCTTAGTTTACAAAGCACCTCAATACCGGGCAGCGATTCGCCCTGCTCCCACTTTGACACCGCCTTATCGGAATAATTAAGCTTTTCGGCAAGCTCCAACTGTGTAAGTTTGTTCCTTTTCCTCAGCTCGGAAAGGTTTTTTGCAATAATAAAATTTAATTTATCCATAGTTAAATTATATCATAAAAGCGAACATTAGTCAATTTAAACCTTATATACGTATGTGTATAGTTACTTTGATAATAATTACATTGTAGCTATTTCTTTACTAATTTAACTTGACATATTAATGTATATCAATTATAATCTTAGCATAGAATTATTGGGAGGTATTATTATGGATAACGGAAAAATTCAACTTCACAATGTTGATTTTGATGATTTTATAAAGGCTATTGACGAGTGCAAAGGCGATGTTTATCTTGAAACTAAGGACGGAGACGTTCTTAATCTCAAATCCAAACTTTGCCAGATGATCGGATTAAGCACCATCTTAAACAATTCTGAAGTTACCGAGGCTAATATTCGCTGTACAAATCCTGAGGATGAGACAATGCTCTTCAGGTTCAATCTTTACGGCGAAATGCCAAAGGAGCAGTAAACAAAATGGCCGACAATAACTTTTTAACCTATAAGGAAAAACCCCTCGTTAAATGCGGAAATGAAATATATTACGGCGATATGGCAGAGCCCTACGTTATAAGATTTACCGTACTTTCCACAGTAAAGGCAGGAGATAATGAAATCCCCGGCAAGGTTAAGGTCGAGCTTTTAAAAAGCGATACTCAGCTTTCAGATAAGGACAGAATTTCCAAAGAAACAGTTAAAGACTCCTTTTTTGAAGCACTTGATTTCGGATTTGTATGGCTTGAGCGCGCTCTAAAGTCCTAACTTAAAATTTACTCTTTTAAAGGCTCCCTAACGGACATTAAATCCGTTGGGGAGCTTTTAAATATCTCTTAATTATTCTTCTGTCTCAACATCCTGCTCTTTTTTACCAGAAAGAATAAGATTGACTATTATTCCGAGGATAAGAGAGGTTGCAACAGCCGTAAGCGTGATTTTTCCGAATGTGAGAGAAAGCCCGCCTATGCCCGCAATGAGTATTGCCGACACAACAAAGAGATTTTTGTTAGCGTTTAGATCAACCTTCTGCACCATCTTAAGACCGCTTACCGCGATAAATCCGTAAAGCGCCATACAAACGCCGCCCATTACGCAGGACGGAATTGAGTTAACAAACGCAACAAAGGGGTTGATAAAGGAAACTATTATTGCCGCAAACGCCGCTGCGATAATTGTAGCAACCGAAGCATTTCTTGTAATAGCGACGCAGGCCACCGACTCGCCGTAGGTAGTGTTCGGGCAGCCGCCGAAGAAAGCTCCTACCATTGAGCCTACACCGTCGCCTAAAAGGGTTCTGTGAAGACCGGGTTCTTCAAGCAAATCCTTTTCAATTATTGAGGAAATATTCTTGTGGTCAGCGATATGCTCCGCAAATACAACGAAGGCAACAGGTACATACGCAACCGCAATAGTGCCGACATACGCAACATTAAGCTCCTTAAGTCCGCCAAAAGCAGTTAAGAATGTGAAATCGGGAACGCTTATAAAGGTCTCAACCGATACGCCGCCTGCTACAAGCGCGGTAAACTTGCTAAAATCAATAAGCTTTAAAGCATCGATTCCTGCCGCAGTTCCTATAACCGTAAATACAGTAGCTACAGCATAGCCCGCAAGGATACCTAAAAAAAATGGTATAAGCTTTGCGGACTTTTTACCGTAGGTTGAGCAGAGCATTGTAACAATAAGGGTGATAACACCAATAAGCACGCAAAGCAGAACATTTGCAACCGAGTTGCCCTTTGCGTCAAGAACGCCGCCCTTCTGAAGGTCGCCTACCGCATTTGATGCAAGGGAGAGACCGATTATGGCAACTGTCGGTCCAATAACAACGGGAGGCATAAGCTTATTAATCCAGCCGACACCTGCAAACTTAACGATGACAGCGATAATCACATATACAAGACCTGCAAAAATTGCACCTAAAATAAGTCCAACATAACCGAGAGCCATCGATACTCCGCCCGCAAACGCCGCGAACATAGAGCCTATGAACGCAAAGGAAGATCCGAGGAAAACAGGGCTTTTCTTAGCGGTGAAAAGCACGTAAACAAGGGTTCCTACGCCCGCGCCGAAAAGTGCCGCCGCCGAGCTCATACCGTTGCCGATAATTACCGGAACAACCAAGGTGGCCGCCATAATCGCAAGTAACTGCTGGATTGCGAAGACAATTAGCTGACCGAACTTCGGTTTGTCTTCTACATTGTAGTACATTTTCATTTTACTTCCTCCGTATTTCGCACAGTACGGACAGTCTTAGCTCCGCCCTGTGCGTTTTTCTATATTAACAGTCATATTTTTCGACTGCTCATACCTCGTAAAGCTCAGCGGCAGTTATATCGTCATAAGGCGGTATTTTGACCGCAATAAGCTCCGACTTTGAGGTCGGAACATTTTTACCCACATAGTCGCCCCTGATAGGCAATTCCCTATGTCCCCTGTCTATCAGAACCGCAAGCTGGATCGAAGCAGCACGCCCGAAACGCATAATTGCATCCATTGCCGCACGCACCGTTCTGCCTGTGTAAAGCACGTCGTCAACCAAAACGACCCTTCTACCTATAATAGAAACCGTCATTTCAGCGGAATGTATAACGGGATCAGGTGAAATCGCGGTCAAATCATCGCGATAAAATGTTATATCAATTTCGCCTGTAGGCGGACGTACGCCTTCTATATTATATATGTTGTCCGCAATAATTTTTGCAAGCGCCACTCCACGCCGCTTTATTCCGATAATACAAAGCTCGGTGACGCCGTTATTTCTTTCAAGTATTTCATGAGAAATGCGTTTAAGCGCTCTCGTAACCGCCGCTTCATCCATAAGGGTCGCTTTAAATTTTTCCATAACAATCACTCCGAAAAAAAGCGTCTTGCACGCAGCAAGACGCTTGAATACTTAACAAAAAATCGGCATATACATATACATATATTAAATATACTTTATACCGTTTGTCAATCAGAGCCTTGCCGGTATCACCGTACCGTCTTAAAGGGATTTAAACTTTAATTACTATACCATACATATTTATAATTGTAAAGAGTTTTTTAACATTTTCAAAAATATTTTTTATACTCTATATTGTGCCGCAATTTAATATTCTTGCATAATTCCCCCACTTTTGGTGTAAAATAGTATAGTACAAGCGTTAGCCGGCGCCACTTTATTCGATTTTGTAGGATTGCACAAGTCATATGTCAAAATTTTCCATTATTGTACTTGTTACAAAAGGTTACAAGCTTGTAACTTTTTTGAAACCTATTTTTTTTAGAGGTTTTGACTAAAAACATTAATTTTTGTCGCTTTGACATAGTGGTTTTAATGCTTTATAATAGCAAACGGCTTGCGAGATTGTTTCAAAGGAGTCATTTGATGTTAGAAAAAATAAAGTACCGTTTGTCAGAGAAACTGCTCTCCGCACAGACGCGCATAAGCTGCATAGCGGTTATGACCGCCGTCACGATTGCGGTTGTTACTTTACTCGGGCTATCATTAAATACCGTTGAAATATTTGACGGTGAACAGACATACACGGTGCGTTCCCTAAATACGAACGTAGCCAACGTTCTCTCAAACCTTAATTTGAAGTCCGAGCGATATAAGATAACAAAGACTACGGTTGACAACCGTATGACATCGGTTGAAATCGCTTACGCCTTCCCCGTATACATTACCAAGGGAGACGAAACACGAGAAATCGAATTTACGGGTGGAACTGTGGCTGAGGCTCTCTTAGCGGCGGGTTACGAACCTGACAGCCATGATTTTATCGAGCCTGCAGCAGACACTGTTATTAACGAAACAGCTTATATAGACTATACTGATATTGAGTATGTAAACGGAAGCTTCACCGAGGCTGTTCCCCATAATGTTGAAACAGTATATTCCTCGGCTAAAGCGGCGGGTACCACCTCCCTTACCGAGGGTTCGGATGGCTTAAAGCAGGTAAATTACACCGAAAAGCTTGTAAACGGAGTTTCTCAGGAAAAAACCGTCACAAGCGAGGAGATTTTAAAAACCGCCGTCAACGGCAAAAAGATTATTGGTACAAAAAAAGCGTCTGCAAGCGCGGTCAAGACCTCCGCTTCAGTAAAATGCGTTTCAGTACTCACCCCCTCTTCACCCATTGAGCTTGACAAAAACGGCGCGCCGGTAAGCTACAAATCAAAAATGACGGCAAGAGCCACCGCCTACACCTATACCGGCAACAACTGCGCGACTGGCGTAGCGCCTAAGCCGGGCTATATCGCGGTAAATCCAAAGGTTATACCCTATGGAACTAAAATGTATATCAAAACCGCAGACGGCAGCGTAATTTACGGCTATGCCGTTGCGGCGGACACGGGCGGATTCGTAAAGAATCACCCGACAGGCGTCGACCTGTTTATGTCGACCGAAAGCGCCTGCAGAAGCTTTGGCGTGCGTAATGTTGAAATCTATATACTTGAATGAAAAATTCTTTACAAGCCAACGCGGGCGGTGAATTTTCACCGCCCGCGTTTTAATATCTCATGCGTTCACAAAAAATTCTTTATACCATACAAGGAAGGTGTAAACCGTCCAGATTTTGCGGCTTAAATCTGCCTTTCCTGCGCGGTGGTTATCTAGCAGACCCACAAGCGCCGAGGTATCGAAGAACTTTTCGGCAATATCACTTGTAAACTCGGTCTTAACCTTTTCGTAATACTTATCCTCTTTGAGCCACACGCGGATAGGCACGGGGAAGCCCAGCTTATCCTTTTCGGCGGTAAGCTTAGGTAAGGTCTTTTCCGCCGCCTTGCGCAAAGCAAGCTTAGTGGTCTTGGTGCTTACACGGCAGTTAAGGGGTATGGTCTCGGCTAATTCCAGCACCTTTTTGTCAAGGAAGGGCACGCGAAGTTCAAGGGAGTTTGCCATACTCGTTTTGTCGGCTTTTAGCAGAATATCCCCCATAAGCCACATATTAATGTCGAGATACTGCATTTTTGTGATGTCGTCCTTGTCGGCGACCTCTTTATAGAATTTATCGCACAAAACCTGCGGCGCGGCGGCGCGCTTTGCGGTATCGCTCTTTAAAAGGGCGTTGCGCTCCTTGAGGCTGAAAATAGAGGCGTTGCCGATAAACCGCTCCTCAATCGTCTTTCCTCGGCGGACAAGATAATTAATTCCGTGCTTTTGCGGCAGATGCTCGCAGATTTTGCTTATAACGCGGCGAACGGCAAAGGGCAGCTTGTCGTAAGCAGTAAGGGTTATCGGCTCTTGATAAATGCGGTAGCCGCCGAACAGCTCGTCCGCTCCCTCACCCGACATAACCACCTTTACGTGCTCGCTTGCAAGCTTACTTACAAAGTAAAGGGCTATTGCGGCGGGGTCGGCGAGCGGCTCGTCCATATGATACTGAATTTCGGGGAAGGTGTCCCAGTATTCCTCGGGGGTAATCACCTTTGAAATATTCTCAACCCCTATTGTATCTGCAAATTTCTTTGCGAAGTGAATTTCGTTATAACGGTCGCCGTCGGGGCTTTCAAAGCCTACTGTAAAGGTCTTGTCAACCTTTGCCGCCTCGGCGATATAGCTTGAATCGATACCGCTTGAAAGGAAGGAGCCTACCTCAACGTCGGCTATCTTATGCGCCTTTACCGATTCCCGCACCGCCTTGTCGGTAAGGTCGGCGAAATATTCGAGCACGCCGCTCTGCGGTTTAAAGTCGGGGCGGAAGTAGCGGGTTTTCTTCATTTCCCCGTCCTTATATGTGAAATAATGGGCGGGCGGGAGCTTAAATACGTTCTTAAAAAAGGTCTCCTCTGTAGGGGAGTACTGGAAGGAAAGGTAGTGCGCGAGCGCCTCCTCGTTAAGCTCCTTTTTAAAATCGGGGTGGTCGAGAAACGACTTTATTTCCGATCCGAAAATAAAGCTTTCCCCCATAAAGGTGTAGTAAAAGGGCTTTATTCCGAACATATCCCGCGCGCCAAAAATTGAACGGTCGCGCCTGTTGAAAATCACAAAGGCGAACATTCCGCGAAGCTTCGGCACTAAGTCCTCGCCCCATTCTTCGTAGCCGTGTAGCAATACCTCGCTGTCCGAATTATTAGAGAAGGTATGCCCCGCGGCGACAAGCTCCTGTCTTAGCTCCTTAAAATTATATATTTCGCCGTTAAAGACAAGCACCAACGATTTGTCCTCGTTGAACATCGGCTGACCGCCCTCGGCAAGGTCGATAATGCTGAGTCTTCTAAAGCCCAGCGCAATATCGCCGTCCACAAACTGACCCGCCGAATCAGGTCCGCGGTGAACAATGCGGTTCATCATTTTAGTGAGCACCGTGCCGTCGTCCTTTATAAAATTGGTAAAGCCCGTAAAGCCACACATTATAAAAACTCTCCTTTAAAGGATATAATATCTTATTATACACTATAATTTAGTATTTGTCTTTATTTTTTTGAAAATAATTGAAGATAATATTCCGATTATGCCGCCGCTTAATAATGCCGAGATAAGAAGAAAGGGCAAATAATACCAAACCGCCCGTCCGAAAAGCAATGAAGCCACCGTAAGCTGAACAAAATTATGCACCGCCGCACCCGAAATACTGAAGCCTATAACCGAAACGCTTTTTATTCCCGACAAAAACCACATTATCACTACCGAAAAAACCCCCGCCGTAAGGGAAAAGGCAAGCGAAAACGGGGAGGAAAAAAGCAGAGCGGAAAGCAAAATACGGGTTATATTAACGATTAGCGCACCCTTAAAATCCTTAAAGCAAAGTAAAAGCAGGGCAACGGAGTTCGCAAGACCCAGCTTTACCCCGGGGGCTATAAAGGAAAGGGAAAACAGGCTTTCTAAAAACCCTAAAATCAGCGCAAGGCTTGTTAAAATGCCGTAGAGCGCAACTTTTTTTGCCATTTTCCCACCTACTCTATTTCGGCGATTACCTTATTGGGAAGACAGATTATGCTCTCCCCCTTTTTGGTTATCGCCGCGTGATTTACGCATATCTGATTTTTGCAGTCAGCTTTAATTACCGTAACCGCGCCGTCCTTTATTTCGACCGTGTTGCCCTTAAGCTCAATTACCTTATTTTCATAAAGCGAGCCTTTATAAACCGTCTTATTATTCTCCTTGACCGTGACGGTTCTGCCCTCCCCTTTTCCGAAAAGGAGCAGAGCCGAAGCCGCTAAAGTTAGCGCCAAAACCGTAATAATTATTATAATATCGCCCTTTTTAAGCATTTTTCGCACTCCAAAAACAAAAAACAGGTATATTTTATTTTAACACACCTTTACAAAAAAAGAAAGTCATTGTATAATAAAGGGTATGAAAAAAAACATAACGCTTCCGATGATGTTGATTTTGCTCCTGCTTTGCGGCTGCAATTCGGGGGAAACGGAAAATTCAGAAACGAGGTTTTTGCTTGACACCGTCTGTACCGTCACCGCCGACTGCGGGGACGATATTATAAACGGCGCTTTTTCGCTGTGCGAAGATTTAGAGCGCACCTTAAGCAAAACCCTAAAGGAGAGCGACGTTTACAGGCTCAACAATACCGAGGGCTTTGTCTCGGTCACGGAAGACACGCTTAAAACCGTAGAACGGGCAATTTATTACGGCGATTTGTCTGGCGGTAAATTTGATATTACAATAGCCCCCGTTTCGGCGTTATGGGATTTTAAAAATCAGGTGGTGCCTGACAGGAACGAGATTGCCGAGGCACTTAAAAACGTGGATTACCACAGCGTTGAAATAAAAAACAGCGAAATTTCTTTAAACGGCAGTCAGATCGACTTAGGCGGTATTGCCAAAGGTTATATTGCCGATAAAGCGGCGGAGCACCTTAAGGAAAAGGGAGTAAAAAAGGCGCTTATTAATTTCGGCGGCAATATCTGTATGATAGGTCAGTACAATATCGGCATTAAGAAGCCGTTTGACGATTCTGTTATAGCAAGTATTGAGCTTAGCGACAAGTGCGCTGTGACCTCGGGGATATACGAAAGATACATCGAAAAGGACGGTAAAATTTATCACCATATCCTTGACCCCAAGACGGGGTACGGAGTAGATAACGAGTTAGCGGCGGTCACGGTTATAGGTAAAAAAGCTCTTGACTGCGACGCGCTCTCGACCGTTTGTATGCTTTTAGGTACGGAAGACGGACTCGAAATAATTAATAACACCGCGGGCACAGAGGCGGTCTTTATTGACCGGGAAAACAATATTACATTAAGCTCGGGGCTGTACCGCGAAAACGATAAAATATATTTTAAGTAAAGAGGTAGCAAGATGAATTTATTAAAGGCGATTTTCGGCAATTACAGCGAAAAGGAAATAAAAAGAATAATGCCCCTGAGAGATAAGGTATTATCTTTAGAAGAGAAATATAAGGCGCTGTCCGATACGGAGCTTAGAAACAAGACCCCCGAATTTCGGGAAAGACTTTCGGCGGGCGAGACCCTTGACGACATTCTGCCCGAGGCATTTGCCGCCTGCCGCGAGGCGGCGGACAGGGTACTTGGTATGCGGCACTTCCCCGTGCAGATTTTGGGCGGCATAATTCTTCATCAGGGACGAATAGCCGAGATGAAGACGGGCGAGGGTAAAACCCTTGTAGCTACGCTTCCGGCATACCTAAACGCGCTCTCGGGCAAGGGCGTACACATTGTAACGGTAAACGATTATCTTGCAAAGCGCGACTCGGAGTGGATGGGCAAGCTTTACCGCTTTATGGGGCTTACCGTAGGGCTTATCATTCACGGTATGGACCACGACGAAAAGGCGGCGGCGTACAATGCCGACATCACCTACTGCACCAATAACGAGTTAGGCTTCGATTACCTGCGCGACAATATGGTGATTTACAAGGAGCAAAAGGTTCAGCGCGGTCACAATTTCGCGATTGTGGACGAGGTGGACTCTATTTTGATAGACGAGGCGAGAACTCCGCTTATAATTTCAGGTCAGTCTGATAAATCGACCGACCTTTACACCTCAGCAAACAGATTTGCTTTAAGCCTTAAAATGGTAAAGGTTAAGGAAATGGACGACAAGGCGAGCGACGAGGACACCAATTATGACGGCGACTACGTTGTGGACGAAAAGGCGCACACCGCGACTCTTACCCCATCGGGCGTTAAGAAAGCCGAGGAATATTTCCATATTGACAACCTTAACGATACAGAAAATATTGCGATTGCCCACCATATCAATCAGGCAATCCGCGCCCACGGCGTTATGAAGCGTGACGTTGACTACGTTGTTAAGGACGGAGAGGTTATAATCGTTGATGAGTTCACGGGCCGTCTTATGTACGGCCGCCGCTACAACGAGGGTCTGCATCAGGCAATCGAGGCAAAGGAGGGCGTTAAGGTCGCCCGTGAGTCAAAAACCCTTGCCACTATCACCTTCCAGAATTTCTTTAGACTTTACAGCAAGCTTTCGGGTATGACGGGTACGGCTATGACCGAGGAAGCAGAGTTCCAGGAGATTTACAAGCTTGACGTTATCGAAATTCCGACAAATAAGCCCATAGCCCGTGTGGACGAAAACGATGTTGTCTATAAAACCGAAAAGGCGAAGTTTAACGCGGTTATCGACAAGATTATCGCCTGCAACGGTAAGGGTCAGCCCGTGCTTGTGGGTACGGTTACGATTGAAAAGTCGGAGCTTTTGTCTTCAATGCTTAAAAAGCGCGGCATAAAGCACAATGTGTTAAACGCGAAGCACCACGAAAAAGAAGCAGAAATAATTGCTCAGGCGGGTAAATTCGGCGCGGTGACAATCGCCACCAATATGGCAGGACGCGGTACAGATATTATGCTCGGCGGTAACGCAGAATACCTTGCAAAGGCACAGCTGCGCCATGACGGACTAAGCGAAGAAATGATAGTCGAGGCAACAGGCTTTGCGGAAACCGAGGATCCGGATATTATCGCGGCGCGCGAAAAATTTAAGGAATATTACGATAAATACAAGGCGGAAATCGCCCCCGAAGCGGAAAAGGTAAGACAGGCGGGCGGTCTTTGCATTATAGGTACGGAGCGCCACGATTCAAGACGAATAGACAACCAGCTAAGAGGACGTGCGGGACGTCAGGGCGACCCCGGCAACACCCAGTTCTTCGTATCCCTTGAGGACGATTTAATGCGGCTTTTCGGTGGCGAGAGAATCTCCACTATGATGGACACCCTGAAAGTAGAGGAGGACACTCCCCTTGAGAGCGGAATGCTGTCCCGCACCATTGAGGGTGCCCAGAAGAAGAAAGAGGGAATGAACTTCGCCACCCGTAAAAATGTCCTGCAGTACGACGACGTTATGAACAAACAGCGTGAGCTTATCTACTCACAGAGAAACAAAGTGCTTGACGGCGAAAACCTTAAGGACACCGTATTAAAGATGATTGACGAGACGGTTGAGGAGTACTGCAAGATTTACCTTGCAGATGACGCGGTTCACGACAACTGGGATTTAAACGGTCTTCGCGAGTACTTCTTAGGCTGGATTACAGAGCCGTCAGACCTGCACTTTACGCCCGAAGAGCTTGGCAACACCTCGCGCGAGGAGGTTGCCGACAAGCTAAAGGCGGAGGCTCACGCAAGGTACGAAAAGCGCGAGGAGGAGTTCGGAAGCAATATTATGCGTGAAATTGAGCGGGTAATGCTCTTACGTTCTGTTGATACAAACTGGATGGACCACATTGACGCTATGGATCAGCTCCGCCAAGGTATAGGTCTTCGCGCCTACGGTCAGCACGACCCTGTGGTTGAGTACCGCAATGACAGCTACGATATGTTCGAGGCTATGACCAACACAATCCGCGAGCAGACCGCAAAGCTGGTGCTTACCGTACGCGTTCGCCGCGACGAAGAGGTTAAGCGCGAAAAGGTTGCTGAGGAGACCTCCACAGGCGACAAGCCCCAGACCGTAAGAGGAAAAGGGGTTGTAAGCAAAAACGCCCTCTGCCCCTGCGGTAGCGGCAAAAAGTATAAGCGCTGCTGCGGAAAGGGTCTGGAGGATTAGTTTAAAAGAGCTTTCTTAGGCAGCTTGCAGTTATCAAATATATTATCAAAGCTTGAATTGTCAACCTTAATTTATTTTTAGGTTGACAATTCTTTCTTTTTGGTGTACAATTAGTCAAAACGCTTCAGGAGGAAAACAAAATGAACGAATCATCAAAGAAAAACACACTGAGCCTTGTCACCGCGGCTATGCTTACGGCGATTACTGCCGTCTGCTCGCAGATTGCGATACCGATGCCCACGCAGGTCGCGCTCACCCTTCAAACCTTTGCGGTGGCGCTGTGCGGCTATGTTTTAGGAATAAAATGGGGGCTTGCCTCAATAATTACATATGTGCTGTTAGGAGCGGTCGGCGTACCTGTATTTTCCGGTTTTAAGGGCGGCGTACAGGTACTTTTCGGCGCAAGCGGCGGCTTTATTTTCGGATTTATATTTTTTGTTTTGCTCTGCGGTGTTTCGATTATGTTTAAAAACAAATGGTTAAAGCTGCTTATCGGCTTCGGCGGACTCGTTATATGCCACATCTTAGGAATAGTTCAGTTTGCGGTTGTTTACAAAACAGACCTCATTTCCTCATTTCTTATGGTCTCCGCACCATATCTTATTAAGGACGCGATTTCGGTTGCCGTGGCGTTTTTCCTTTCTCTGTATATAAGAAAACTGCTTAAAAAGATATATGTCTAAAAAGCAAAAGAACGGACGGTCATCAGCCGTCCGTTCTTCATACTGTTTTTTTAGTGTAATGAGTTCAATTTTTTCTAAATTACACGAACGCGGATTACGCCGTCTATCGCGCCAATTTTTTCCGCAACCGCCGAAACGTCCGCCGCACCGATGTCAAGCATAGTATAGGCGTAGTCGCCGCGGGATTTATTTAAGAGATTTTCAATATTTACATTGTCTCCCGCGAAAATTCCCGTAATGGCGGTTAGCATATTCGGGATATTTTTGTGAATAACACAGACTCGGTTTTCGCCGCTTCTCGGCATTGTGATTTCGGGAAGATTTACCGAGTTTACGATATTTCCGTTCTCGATATAATCGATAAGCTCTTTTGCGGCCATTCCCGCGCAGTTGTCCTCCGATTCGGGGGTCGAAGCGCCTAAGTGCGGAATGGCAATAACGCCGTCAACGCACAAAATATCATCGGATGGGAAGTCGGTTACATAAGCCGCAACCTTGCCCGATTCGAGCGCCGCCTTGATATCGTCATTGTTTACAAGACCACCGCGAGCGAAGTTAAGAATACGCACCCCGTCCTTCATTTTGGCGATAGACTGACCGTTTATAAGGTTCTTAGTGCTGTCCGTAAGCGGGACGTGGATTGTGATATAATCGCACTTTTCAAAAATTTCGTTTATATCGAAAATATGCACGGCATTGTGTGTAAGATTCCACGCTGATTTAACCGAAAGGTACGGGTCGTAGCCGTAAACCTTCATGCCGAGAGAGTTCGCCGCGTTGGCGACCATAACGCCGATTGCGCCGAGACCTATAACGCCGAGTGACTTACCCTTAATTTCAGGACCTGCGAAAGCGCTTTTTCCCTTTTCAACCATCTTTCCGACCTCTGCGCCGTTGCCCTTAAGGGTTTTAGCCCATTCAATACCCGAAATAACGCGGCGGGAGCTTATAAGCATACCCGCGATAACAAGCTCCTTAACGGCGTTTGCATTAGCGCCCGGTGTATTGAAAACAACGATACCCTGCTCGGAACAGCGGTCAATCGGGATATTGTTTGTGCCCGCGCCGGCTCTGGCAATCGCTTTGAGGCTTTCGGGGAACTCAGTCTCGTGAAGCGAAGCCGAACGGACAATCGCGCCGTCCGCGTTTTCAACCTCATCGCCCACGGTGTACTTATCGTCAAAAACCTCTAATCCGATTTTGGAAATTTTATTGTAGGTTTTAATCTTATACATTACGCGTTTTCCTCCTCAAACTTCTTCATAAACTCAACTAAGCTTTCCACGCCCTCTACAGGCATAGCGTTGTAGATAGAAGCTCTCATTCCGCCGACTGTGCGGTGACCCTTGATATTTACAAAGCCCGCCTTTTTAGCCTCAGCGACAAATTTAGCGTCAAGCTCGTCGTTACCCGTAACGAACGGAACATTCATTATAGAGCGGTCCTCGGGGACTACAGTACCCTTAAACAGCTTGCTTGAATCGAGGAAATCGTAAAGTATTTTTGCCTTTTTATCGTTAATCTTCTTCATTTCGGCAAGTCCGCCCATCTTCTTTATCCACTTAAAGGTAAGACCTGCAATATAAATAGCATAGCAAGGCGGGGTGTTGAACATAGAGCCGTTGTCCGCGTGGGTCTGATAGTTAAGCATTGTAGGAGTTATATCCATAGCGTTGCCGATTAAGTCCTTGCGGATAATTACGATTGTAACGCCCGCGGGGGCGACATTCTTCTGAGCGCCTGCGTAAAGCACGCCGAACTTAGTAACGTTGATAGGCTCGGACAGTATACAGCTCGAAATATCCGCAACCAGCGGAATATCACCCGTGTCGGGCAGCTCGTGATACTTTGTGCCGTAAATGGTATTGTTCATACAAATATGAACATAATCCGCCTCGGGGTCGAAGTCCTCTCTCTTTGTCTTCGGAATATAAGAATAGGTCTTATCTGAAGAGGAAGCGACCGCTCTCGCCTTGCCGTAACGCGCAGCCTCCTTATAAGCCTTATTAGCCCACTGCCCCGTGATGATATAATCCGCCTTACCGTTTTTGGTCATAAGGTTAAGGGGTACCATTGCAAACTGGGTGGAAGCACCGCCCTGTAAGAAAAGTACCTCATAATCGTCGGGGATATTCATTATCTCGCGAAGATCGGCAACTGTCTGATCGAATATTGCCTGATATTCCTTTGAGCGGTGGGACATCTCCATTACCGACTGTCCCGTTTCTCCATATTCAAGCATCTCTGCGGCGGCAGTCTTTAAAACCTCCTCGGGAAGCATTGACGGTCCCGCGCTGAAATTATACACTCTTGCCATTGTTAAACCCTCCATATTATAGTCAAAACTGACAGCATGATGTATAACATTATATTCTCTAAACGGTGTTTTGTCAATAGGATTGTTAAAACATTATCAATCTTTTTTTAATATTTCAAAAACCGCAAAATAAATTGTTATTTTTTTAACATTGTGAATAGTATAGAGTGTGTATTTTAATATAAAAAAGGACGGGCAATGCCCGTCCGCTGTCTAACATCTAATGTCTAATATATAAATCAACTAACTGCGTTATTTGAGCCTACCGTGATTGTTGTGGTATAATACCGTCCGCTGCGGTAAATTTTAACGCTTACCTTATCGTTCGGCTTGCAATCCTCAAGCACTTCGCTCAAAACGGTGTAATCCCCGATTGTTTTTCCTGCAAACTCAGTAATAATATCACCCTTTGCAAGCCCCGCGTTCTCTGCAGGACTGCCCTCGGCAACGCTTGAAATAACCGCTCCCGCGGGATATCCGTAATATTTCAGCACGCTTGCGGTGTATTTTTCGCTTATTGTAACGCCGATATACGGTTCCGGGTCGTTCTGCTTTTCAATAATTTTTTTGCAGATTTCATCGACCGTGTTTGACGGAATCGCAAAGCCCATTCCCTCAAACTCCTCGGATACTATCTTTGAGCTGTTTACTCCGACAAGCTGACCCTTAACATTAACAAGCGCACCGCCCGAATTTCCGGGGTTAATCGCGGCGTCGGTCTGTATAAGCTTTACATCTGAATCAGAGGAAACCACACGGTCAAGACCGCTTATAACGCCGTAGGTCACACTGTCCATAAATTCGAGTCCGCCCGGATTTCCTACAGTAATTACATACTGACCGACCTTCAAATCGGAGGAATCCGCAAATTCCACAGCGGTAAGACCGCTTGCTTTTATCTTTAAAACCGCAAGGTCGGAGTTTATATTGTAGCCCACAACGCTCGCTTCATAGGACTCGGAATCAAGACTGCCGACGAACACCTCGATTTTAGAACCCGATTTATTTGTAACCGCGCCCGAAATTACATGGTAATTAGTGATTATATAGCCATCTGAGGAGTAAATAACGCCGCTGCCCTCTCCCGCTGACTCGCTTGTGCCTCCGAAAAAGCTCATCACCGCTGTTGTAGTTCTTATCCCGACAACGCTGGGCGTCACCTTTTTAGCTACAGCCTCAACCACCGATTCGGCGGTTTCGTCGATGTTTATATTAACGTTTTGCCCGGAAACATTAGAGGGAGCAGGCGAGGTGTTGCCTTCGGTCTTGCTTATATTAACCGCCGCTATGCCGCTTACCGCGCCTATCACCGCCGCAAGCAGAGCCGCAAGCACCACAACCCCCGCACCGTATTTTTTGCCTGTTTTCGGCTCCCTAGGCTTCGGCGGATTATAGTTGTAAAGCGGACGCCCCGTATGCGGGTCGTAATTGGCGCCGCCGTTATAAGCGCCGTATTCGCCGTTCGGGAAAAAGTCCCTGCGGGGCGGCGGGGTTTGCTGCGCGCTTTCCGCTTTGTTTGAATTGGCGACAGGCTCTGCGGTATAAGCGGTATCGTTTCCGCTCACAGCCTCGTCCTGAATAATATCCTCGCGGCTTTTCGTATAAAAGCCTCCGTCAGGCGTTACGGTGTATCCGTTATTTTCGTTTGGGGTATCATTACCGTTCACCGAATCAAAACCGTTTAATTCGCCGCTTTGCTTATTATTAAAATCGTCCATGAAACGCTCCTCCTTTTGTTTGAGCCTATTATAAAACCTTATTGTTGCATTTCTAATTCAAATATATGAATTTTCGGTTAATAAAATGGGAGGAATTTTTACAATATTTTCATTTCATAGGATAACGTATGAACAGCTCCAAAAAGCCCCTTAAATTAAAGGGTATAATCGGATAGAGATAATTTCTGCCCGAAAGGGTCTTAATTAAAAGCATACATATAAAAATAAAAATTATACCTCCGATAAAGCCCCAAAGTCCTAAAATTTGTGTTAAAACAAGCAGTAAAAGCCGTTCAAATTTCATAGCATATCCCATTTCAAAGTTTGGCAGCGAAAAGCTTGCTATTGTGACGAACGCCATAAAAAGTATTGCCTCGGTTATAAACCAGCCCGCATCAATAGCAAACTGGGAAAGCAAAAGACCCCCGACGATTCCCAACGAATTTGAAAGAGAATCCGGCGTATTAAGGGAGGCAAGCCTTAAGCCGTCCACCATAAATTCAAGTATTAAGAACTGCAAGAACAGGGGTATCTGCCCTGTCTCGTTCGGCATAATTACTTCAAGCCAACGCGGCACTATGCTTGGATTATTCACAAGCAGTAAATAAAGCGGGGTTATAATAACATTTGCAATCGAAACCGCCATTCTTATAATTCGCGTGTAGCTTGCGACAATGGGCTGAAAATAATAATCGTCAGTTTCCCTGAAAAAGTCGGAAAGGGAAATCGGCATTATCATAACCGAGGGCGCATTATCCAAAATAAGCACAATTCTGCCGTCGAAAATACAGGCGGAGGCGTAGTCGGGACGCTCGGTAGTCTTGAATTTCGGAAACGGGTTGAAAAATGCGTTTTTCTGGAGCTTTTCGGCTATCGCCTGCTGGGTCATAGACGCGCCGTTAAGCTCCATATTGTTAAGCTTTTTTCTTAAAATATTAAGCATCCGATCGTCCGCGACCCCGTCAAGGTAGCTTATCGCTATGTCAAGCTTTGTACCGCTTCCTATCTGCATATACTCCATTCTAAGCCTGCTGTCACGAATTCTGCGTCTTATTAAAGCGGTATTCATAACAAGTGTTTCGACAAAACCGTCCCGCGCACCTCTTAATGATTTATCCTTTTGGGGCTCATCAACAGACCGCGACGGATATGTTCTCGTGTCTATTACCAGAGCGCCGCTTATACCCTCGACAATAAGCACCGACGGACCCGAAAGCACCGCCGTAACCGCCGCCTGCTTATTTTCTGTGCTGTCCACCTCCACATAAGGCATTTTAAGCCGCGAAAACTTAGTCATATCGGTAATTTTTGCAATGTCCTCGGGAGTCTGCTTGTAAAGAAATTCAAGTATTTTTTCGTAAACCTCGTCCTTAATAAAGCCGTCAATAAAATAAAGCGCCGCACGCCTTGAGCCTATTTCAAGCTCTCTTTTTATTATATCAAAGCTTTTATCGGGCTGTAATTCGCCGTCCAAATATTCAATCCATTGCTCAAAATTTTCCAAAATAAAACCGCCCTTTCACGGAATATTATTCCCGTAAAAAGAGCGATTATTATTTAGACATTAGACTGTCCGTTTCTAACATCTTAATTGCAGAGCGTCTAGCATCTACTTCGCCAAGTATATAAGCAACACCGAAATATCGGCGGGGCTTACGCCCGAAATGCGGGACGCCTGACCTATATTCGCGGGTCTTATTTTATTAAGCTTTTCGACCGCCTCAAGCCGCAGTCCGTAAACAGCGGAATAGTCAATATCATCAGGGATAGCCTTGCCCTCAAGCCGCAACATTTCGGTAACCTGTGCCTGCTGGCGGGCGATATAGCCCTCGTACTTAATCTCGGTCTCGACCTTTTCACGCACGCTGTAGGGCAAATCGGGTCTTTCTTTATCGAAAGGTGCTAAAGAATCATAGCTTATCTGCGGTCTTTTAACAAGGTCGGAAAGTCTCATTCCCGTGCTTATAGGCGCGGTGCCGTTTTCCTCCAACAGGCGGTTTAACTCCTCGCTTGGGGCTAAAAAGGAAGTTTTAAGGCGTTTGATTTCCTTTTCCTTTTGCTCCTTACGAAGTTTAAACGCAGAATAGGTTTTACCGTCTATAAGCCCTAATTTTCTGCCCGTGGGCATAAGGCGTTCGTCGGCGTTGTCCTGACGCAAAAGCAGTCTGTACTCGCTCCTTGAGGTCATCATTCGGTAGGGGTCGGAGCAACCCTTTGTAACAAGGTCGTCGATAAGGGTGCCGATATATGACGAGGCGCGGGAGAGTATGAGAGGCTCTTTACCCTGCACCTTTAAAGCGGCGTTTATTCCCGCAATAAGCCCTTGAGCCGCCGCCTCCTCATAGCCCGAAGAGCCGTTAAACTGCCCCGCACCGTAAAGGCAGGGAAAATCCTTCATTTCAAGGGTTGCGCGCATAGCCGTAGGGTCAACGCAGTCGTACTCGATAGCGTAGGCGTTGCGCATTATTTTTACGTTTTTAAGACAGGGAACGGTTTTATAAAGCTCAATCTGCACCTCTTCCGGAAGCGAAGAAGAAAGCCCCTGCAAATACATTTCCTCTGTGTTAATCCCGCAAGGCTCAATAAAAAACTGATGCCGCTTTTTATCGGCAAAGCGGACGATTTTATCCTCAATACTCGGGCAATAGCGAGGACCTACTCCCTCAATCTCGCCCGCGTAAAGGGGCGAGCGGTTTATATTTTCAAGTATTACCTGCTTTGTTTCGTCATTGGTATAAGAGATGTGGCAAACCACTTTATTTTCGGGCGGAATTTCGGTGGAATAGCTGAACGGCACTACCCGCTTGTCCCCCTCCTGCACTTCAAGAGCCGAAAAATCGATACTGTCCCTTGAAACGCGGGCGGGAGTGCCCGTTTTAAAGCGCCTGAGCGGCAGACCGAGCCTTTTAAGCGACTCGGCTAACGCTGTCGCAGGGAAATTCCCGTCCGGTCCCGAAGCATAGTTAACCTCCCCGACATATACCCTGCCGCCTAAAAAAGTGCCCGTGGCGATAACAAGCGAGCGGCAGGAAAAGTCTGCGCCGAGCTTGGATATACAATGCCATACCTCATTTTCGCGGTAAATATCGGTAATCTCGCACTGCTTGACGTCAAGACTTTCCTGCAGTTCCACCGCGTGCTTCATATATTCGCTGTAGGCTCTGCGGTCGATCTGTGCGCGCAGGGAATGAACCGCGGGACCCTTGCCGAGGTTAAGCATACGGCTTTGCAGGGTGTTTTTATCCGCCGCCTTTCCCATTTCACCGCCCAGAGCGTCAAGCTCACGCACAAGGTGACCCTTTGCCGTGCCGCCTATCGACGGATTGCAGGGCATATTGCCCACCCAATCAACGCTTATTGTAAACATTATTGTCTTACAGCCGAGCCTTGCCGCCGCAAGCGCCGCCTCAACCCCTGCGTGCCCGCCGCCTATAACGGCGACCTCATATTCCCCGGCGTTATATTTTTTTATTTCCAAAAAGAATTACTCCTTATTCATACGCTCAACAGCCTTTTGCTGCCTTATATCGTTTCCGATAAATTTATACGCGTCAAAGCTTCCGATAAGCCGTGAGGAAATTCGCGCGGTGTAGCGCGTTTCGATTTCCTTCATGGAAAGGTTTGTATTGATTATGGTCGGTCTTCCCGAAAGAAGACGGGTATTTACAAGATTGTAAAGTGCCGATTTCGTAAAGGCGGTCGCCATTTCCGCTCCCAAATCGTCGATAACCAAAAGATCGCAGGTTGTCATTGACTCGTACGCGCCGCGGTTTTCGCCCGCAAACTTTTCCTTTTCAATTTTGGCGAAAAGATTTTCCGCCGAGCCGTATACAGGCACAAAGCCCTTTTCAATAAGTCCCGAAACGATAGCTAAGGTCAAATGGGTCTTACCGAGTCCCGCGCTTCCCATAAACAAAAGGTTTTTGCTTTTTTTGGGGTCGAAGCCTATTACATATTCGGTACAAACCTTAAGTATTGCCGTCATTCTGCGGCGAGGATTGCCGCTTTTGCCGTCCTCGTCCTTATAATAGTTAAGGTTGAAATTATCAAACCGTGAGTTTTTAAGCGGCATTTCACCCGACAGCTCCGAAAGCATAATTTCAGCGGCTTTTCTTTTAACACAGTCGCATATTTTGCCGCCGACATATCCTTTATCCCCGCAAATCGGACAGTCGGGGACCGGCTCTTTTATATCCGCTTTTTCGAGAATAAGCCTTTTTTCAAGAGTAAGCGCGGCAGAGTGCTTTTTTAAACCGTCAAGCGCTTTTCCGCCCGAAAGCGCCGCATTTATAAGCTTTGCTCCGACTTCGGCGTGTTCCCTGTCAATTTCCCCAAGGCGGGGATTAGAGTCGTAAGCCGCGGCAAGCAGCATATTATAACGCCTCTGTTTATCCTTTTGCGCCTGTTTTATTTGCTCGGCTGCTTTTTTATAAGCTTCTTCCCTTGTAATCATATCTTCACTCTAATCCTTTGTGTTAAGCATTTTTTCAAACAGGTCGATGTCATAGGCGGCATAGCCCTCCTTTTCATCGGCTTGTTTGCCTTTTTGTATATTCTCGGGTGTTTTAAAGCCCTTTTCGTGCCAGCTTTCAATTATTTTCGCGGTATAGGGGAAGGAAAACTTGAATTTAGTATTAACACACTCCTCATACGCGGATTCAAGCATTTCTTTTGACATTTTCCAGTCATTTACCCAAAGCAGAGAAAGCTCGGTTTCCTTTTTGCTCGGCTTTCTTCGTTCAAGCCCGAAAGCGGAACTTACTATCTTCCACGCCTGATCGCCCATAGCCATTCGGTTAAGCTCCGCATCCGCCGCGGCAACGGTATCTATTCCCTTGTTTATCCAATCGACGGCGGTAGACTCAATAAAGCGGATATTGGCTTTGTTATGCGCCGCCGCGTACTGCACAATCATCAGTATCAGCGAAACGTCCAAGCCTTCGTCGTCGTAAAGCCATACAAGGGTGCCGGTCTCGTTGCTTTTTAAATTTCTGCCGAGCCGCATTTGGGTTTCCCTCAAAAGATAGCTGATTTTTTCGTCCTCGTTGCCGCGTCGTGCAACATCGCGTCTTGTAGGCTTTTGTGCACGGTTTACGGTCTTTGGCTTTATTTCCGTATTTTCCTTTAAATCGCCGTCACAGATTAAAATTCCCGCGTCTGCCCAATAAAGCAACGCCTCTTTAACGTAGTATTCGGAAATTCCCACCGCTTCGGCAATAACAGCAGTATTAATAGGGACAGTCATATTACGCATTATGTAAAGCAGAACTTTTATATGCTCGCCCCTCGCCAGTTTTAAATGCCTGTCCGCAACTTCGGCAGGAACGGTAAAAACGGCGGAAAACGCCGAGGGATTTATTCGGTAATTCATTATTAGGACCCCTTAATTAAAATTTATCAATTCACCGCCGCTTTGTAAACCTAAAAAACAACTGCTGTTATCCTATTCTCCGTCAACAAATCGCTCCGCAAGTGTGCAAATATCCTTTGCGGCGTTCGGGTTAATATATTTTTTCTGATTTTCGGTCATTTCTTCTGCCGCTGAGCTTACAGAAAGCCTGTCCGCCGCCGCGGAAAGATTTTTTGTAAGCCGCTTTACGGGAATACTCATACCGTGAGCGCCGAAATAACGCATATTAGCGGTTTCACAGCCGGGGATTGACATAGTATGCACCATAGGTATGCCCATAACCGCCCCCTCGGTAGAGGAAAGCCCGCCCGGCTTTGTGATATAAATATCCGAAACGAGCATATACTCTGCCATTTTATCGGTATACCCCACAGCGATTATTTTTTCACTGTAGCGCTTTGAAAGCTGATTATACAGCCACTCATTACTGCCGCAAATTACGATAATACGCGTATTTTCGTCATTTTTGAATTTATCGTAGAGTATTTTAATGGCGTAAACAAGCTTACCCGCTCCCATACTGCCCCCCGAGACCAGTATATACCTTTTATCGGTGTCAAGCCCCAATATATCCGCCGCCTCTTGCCTTGTGTGCGGATTTGAAAATTTGCGGCTTACGGGAATACCTAATGCTTTAAGCTTTTCCTTGGCTATTCCGCGTTTTTCAAACTCGGAATTAAGGCTCTCCTGCGGAGTTATATAAGCGTCACAGTCGGTCTCCTCGGTAAAGGGGGTGCAGGTATAATCGGTAGAAATGAATATTGTTTTCGGCACAGACATACCGCGGTTTTTCATATTTGTAATAATTTCCGCGGGAAAAACGTGGGGCATTATAACTATGTCGGGATTTTCTTCATTAAACAGCTTTTCAAGCCGCTTTGCCATACCGCCGTTTACGAAATATACGGGCGAGCGGAAAGGCAGTCTTCTATATGCGTTGCCCAAAGCGTAAACCGCGCCGAAAACACGCGGCACCTTCTGCACCGTTTTTATATACACCTGATTGATAATCCTCTCGGCTCTTTCGCTTTTAAGCCTGTACGGATTAAGCATAAGGACGGAATGACCCCTTAGCTCAAGCTCTTCCTTTATAGCCGTCCCAGCCGCGTTATGACCGCCGCCCGTACCGCAGGAAAGTATAATCGCTTTCATTTATTCCCTCCGACAATAAGCTACATTAAGTATACACATAATACGTCTAAATGTCAAACGCAAAAAGCCGTCTCTGCGAAAACAGAAACGGCTTTTTAAATTTGTATTGTTAAGATTAATAAGCGATACCCTGGGCGAGCATAGCGTTTGCAACCTTTTCAAAGCCCGCGATATTAGCTCCCGCAAGCAGATTGCCCTCCATACCGTACTTTTTAGCGGCGTCATAAGAGTTGTGGAAGATGTTTACCATAATATCCTTAAGCTTAGCGTCAACCTCTTCAAAGGTCCAGCTGTATCTCATTGAGTTCTGGCTCATCTCAAGTGCAGAGGTAGCAACACCGCCCGCGTTTGCCGCCTTTGCAGGCCCGAAGAGAACGCCGGCGCTCTGGAAAGTCTCGATAGCCTCGGGAGTGGAAGGCATATTAGCGCCCTCCGCAACCGCGATTACGCCGTTTTTAACCAGCGTCTTAGCGGAGTTTTCGTCAATCTCGTTCTGTGTAGCGCAGGGCAGGGCGATGTCGCACTTAATGCTCCAAATTCCGCTGCAACCCTCGTGGTATTCAGCGCCATTTACGCGCTCAACATATTTCTTAATTCTTCCGCGCTCAACCTCTTTAATCTGCTTAACAACATCGAGGTTTACGCCGTTCGGGTCGTAAATATAACCGTTGGAGTCGGAAAGCGCCACAACCTTACCTCCAAGCTCGGTAGCCTTCTGTGTAGCATAGATAGCAACATTGCCCGAGCCGGAAATAACAACTGTCTTACCCTTAAAGGAATCGTTCTTCATGCACTTAAGCATTTCCTCGGTGTAGTAGCAAACGCCGTAGCCTGTAGCCTCTGTACGGGCAAGCGAGCCGCCGTAGGTAAGACCCTTACCTGTGAGAACGCCTGTAAACTCGTTGCGGAGTCTCTTGTACTGACCGTACATAAAGCCGATTTCGCGGGCGCCCGTGCCAATGTCTCCCGCAGGAACGTCGGTATCGGCGCCGATATGCTTTGAAAGCTCGGTCATAAAGCTCTGACAGAAGCGCATAACCTCGCCGTCCGACTTGCCCTTCGGATCGAAGTCGGAGCCGCCCTTACCGCCGCCTATCGGAAGACCTGTAAGGCTGTTCTTGAAGATCTGCTCGAAGCCCAAGAACTTGATAACCGAAGCGTTAACCGAGGGGTGGAGACGAAGACCGCCCTTGTACGGACCGATTGCAGAGTTGAACTGAACTCTGTAGCCGCGGTTTACCTGAACCTTGCCGTTGTCGTCAACCCAGGAAACGCGGAAGAAAATCTGACGCTCAGGCTCAACGATTCTCTCAAGAATTCCGTTTTCTTGGAGCTTCGGATTAGCCTCTACAACCGGCTCTAAGGATTCAAGAACCTCCCTTACCGCCTGTAAAAATTCTTTTTCGCCGGGGTTACGCGCCTCAACGCCCGCGTAAACCCTTTTCAAATATTCGGATTTAAACATAAAAAACCTCCCTAAAATTTTCTTTACATCTAAGAATACTACTATTTTTTATACCAGTCAATAAAAAATTAGGTATTTCTTAAAATAATTTAATATTTTAAAGTGATAAAGCGCTTTTTCTTTAAAATCTTTTTCTTGCAATCGTACAGAAATATGTTATAATAATTATTAATTTAATAAATCTATATGACGCTTACAGGAAAAGCGTGTTCGCTGCCGAAGGAGTAACACTCTCAGGCGTCCGTTTTGGGCAAAGACTGTAAGCTGATAGTACTTTGGAGAAGCTCGCCTATTTTTGTGCGCGGGTGCCGAAGGGGCAAGGCGAATTTCGCTAATCTCTCAGGCAAAAGGACAAAGCTTATTTACCCTTTTAAGGGGGAATTTTCAAAGTTTCTTTTGCCGAGCCTTTTTAAGGCTCGGCTTTAATATTTTTTAAAAGGGGAATGATATATGGAAGCGTTTTTCCAAAAGCTTACCGAAATTAACGACGCGATCAACGGATTTGTATGGGTAAAGATAGGGCTTGTACTGCTGCTCGGCACAGGTATACTGCTTACCTGCCTTACAAAATTCTTTCAAGTTTCGCATTTAGGTCACTGGTGGAAAGCCACAATCGGAGGCGTGTTTAAAAAGGACAGCGCCGCGACAAAGAAGACCGACAAAAAAAGTATCTCACAGTTTCAGGCGCTCTGCACCGCCCTTGCCGCAACAATAGGCACGGGCAATATCGCGGGTGTTGCGGCGGCGATAGTTGTCGGCGGTCCCGGTGCGGTATTTTGGATGTGGGTTGCGGCGTTCTTCGGTATGATGACCAACTACTCTGAAAATGTACTCGGTATATTTTACCGCCGCAAAAACTCCAATGGCGAATGGGCGGGCGGACCTATGTACTACTTAAGAGACGGTCTGGGCGCTAAAAATCACTGTAAAGGTCTCGGCAAGTTTTTAGCTGTGCTTTTCTCGGTTTTTGCGATTCTCGCCTCATTCGGAATAGGAAATATGGGGCAGATTAATAAAATCACCATTAATATTCAGTCGGCGTTTTTCAGCAATGTCGACGCTCCGAAGGTCGGAGGAATTTCAGTTGTTTCGGTTATAATCGGTTTTGCGCTTATGGTTGTAGCGGCGCTTATAATTTTAGGCGGACTTCAAAGAATCGCCGCGGTTGCCGAAAAGGTTGTTCCGTTTATGGCGGTGCTTTACATAATCGGCGCGCTTATCGTTTTCTGCTGCCATATTACAAGAATAGGCGCAATGTTTGCCGCAATCTTTAAGTTCGCATTCGGCATAAAGGCGGTCGCAGGCGCGGCAACAGGTATTGTGATTAAAACAGTCATTACTCAGGGCTTCAAACGAGGCGTTTTCTCTAATGAGGCAGGACTCGGTTCATCGGTTATGGTTCACTCCTCCTCTAATGTTAAAGAGCCTGTAAAGCAGGGTATGTGGGGAATTTTCGAGGTTTTCTTTGATACCTTTGTAGTCTGCACAATGACCGCTATCGTCGTTCTTTCCTCGGGCTATATAAACCTTGAAACAGGTCTTCCCGCGGAGGGTACAAACGACGCGACATTGGTAGCGCAGGCATTCGGAAACATATTCGGCAAGCCGGGCGAAGTATTCATTGCCTTAGCCGTTCTTCTCTTTGCGTTTACCACGGTTCTCGGCTGGTCGCAGTACGGCTCAAGAGCGGTTGAATATCTTTTCGGTGAAAAGGCGGTAAGGGTTTATCAGGTTATTTTTGTTGTGATGATAGTTTCAGGCGCGGTCATGACCTCCTCCCTTGCATGGGACATTTCAGACACCTTTAACGGTCTTATGATGATTCCGAATCTAATCGGCGTGCTTGTCCTCTGCCCTGTTGTTATGAAGATTACAAGCAACTATGTTGACAGGGAAATTAAGGGCAAAGACGTTGAGCCGCTCATCACCCATGAACAGCTTGACACCGATCCCGAAAAGGAAAAAGAAGCGGTATCGTCCGTAAAATAAGCATTTAAGGGCTGTCGGTTTCGACAGTCCTTTGTTTTAAGGAGCAGAAATGAAAAACTATAAATACATTTTATTTGATTTAGACGGAACTCTAACAGATTCCGCCTTAGGTATTACAAATTCGGTAAAATATGCGCTTAAAAAGCTAAGCGCTCCTATTCCGCCGTACAAAACGCTTTGCAAATTTATAGGTCCTCCCCTTTTGGACGGTTTTCAAGATATTTGCGGGTTTGATAAGGAAAAGTCACAGACAGCGGTTAAATTTTACAGAGAGTATTTTGAGACAACAGGACTTTTTGAAAACGAAGTATATGGCGGCATACCCGAATTCTTAGGCGCGCTCAAACAAAGCGGCAAGACAGTTATTCTCGCCACTTCAAAGCCTGAAAAGTTTGCAAAGCTTATTTTAGAGCATTTCGGTTTGACTCGATATTTTGACTGCACTGTGGGCGCGTCTATGGATGAAACGCGAAACAAAAAGGACGCGGTAATAGCCTACGCCCTCGAAAAATGCAATATTAAGGATAAATCTCTCACGGTTATGGTCGGCGACCGCTGTCACGATATTCTCGGCGCAAAGGTAAACGGTATTTCTTCTGTCGGAGTGCTTTACGGCTTCGGCAACCGTGAGGAATTAGAATCCGCGGGTGCGGATTACATTGCCGATGATATTGCCGAGCTTTATAAAATATTGCTGTAGCGGCGACCGTCGGTCGTCCGCTTTTTTATATTTAAAACTCTTTGCACTCCGCGCCCGATTTTTCCGCCTCAGAATAAAGTGAACGGTGACAGGTAAACATTATTATCTGACCGTTTTCTGAATATTCTTTAAGGTATTTTAATGCCGTTTCAGCTCTGTTGTCGTCGTATTGGCTTAGGGCGTCGTCAAGCAATACAGGCAGGCTCTCGGAATTTTCAAACATAAAGGAAGAAAGCGCAAGCCTAAGGCTTAAATACGCCTGGTCGTAAGTTCCCGCGCTTAAGTATGCCGTTTCCTTTCCGCCGAAAACGCCCGATTTTTCAACGCTTATATCAAAGGACTTTGAAATCTGCATACCCTCATATTTACCGCCTGTAAGTCCCTTGAAAATTTCACCCGCCTTTTGTTCTAAAGCAGAGCCGTATCCGCGGCGAAGCTCGGCAAAGCTGTCCTTTAGCACCTCTAAAGCAATATCCGCCGCTTTGACAAACTTAGCCTGATTAGCGGTTTTTTGCTTTAATTCATCAATTTCTCTTTTCAGACCGTCGGGGTTTTCCGCCGCTTCAAGACGGGAAATCGCCGAAGACTCGGCGGCGGCAAGCTTTTCTTTCTTTTGAGAAATCAAGGCGGTAATACCGTCATATTCCCGCTTTAAGACTTCAAAATCGGTTTCACCGCACTGTTCTTCAGGAAGATTTTCAAGTCTTTTCTTTGCCTCGTCGTAAGATATATTACCGACATCTCGAACGAGATAATTAAGCCGTTGCTTAATTTCCTTTTGCCTTGCGGCGTTAATACTAAGCGGGTCAAGCTCGCTTTTTATCTGCTCGACGCTTGTTGTTTTTTTGTACCGCCCGAAAAGCTTAAAAAGGGAGTCGCGTTTTGTATCAAAATCAATTTTAAGAGCCTTTGCCTGCTCCTCACACTCGCTTAAAAGTGACCTCTGCTTTTTAAGAACCGAAACACCCGCGCTTACTGCCGTGTTTATTGCCTCAAGCCTTGCAGACAGCAAGGTTATTTTTTGAAATAACTCCTCCCGCTCGCGTTTAAGGTCTTCATTTTCCGATTTAAGTCGGTTTAAATCGGAATAGAATTTATCTATTTTCACCTTGTCCGCAGGGCGCAGAATAAATCCAAGTACAACAAGGATAACCCCGACAGCCGCGCTTGCCGCAGCAAAAACCGCCGTATTAAGTACTGCAAATAACACAGCCGAAACAAGCAAAAACGCCGCGCCAATGGCGATAAGCGGTATTTTTACGCCCTTTCGGCTTTTCAATATCTCGCTTTCCCGTGCTGTAAGGCTACCTATTTCGTCTTCTTTTTTTAAAATTTCGGCTTTTAAAAACTCGCTTTTGCTTTCAAGCTCATTTTTTTCTTTTAGAACCTCGTCCGCCCTTTCTTTTGCAGTTTCGCCGTCGGGATTTGCCGCAGATTCAAGGCTTTCACGAAGCCTGTCCGCCTCGGCTGTTTTATCATTAAGGCTTTTTTCGGCAGCTTCGGTCATATTAAGACTAAGTCCCAGCATTTTTACAAAAGCGTCGTCGGCAAAGCCGCCGCCCTCGAGGCGTAAATCCTCGTTAAGCTTATCAAGCTCCTCCTTTGTTTTAAGCATTTTCCGAAGCTTTTCGGCGTTTCTTATATCCTGTTCACTGTCAATTTTCGCCTTAAGCTCGGCGGCTTTCCTTGCATCGCGCGCAATCTCCGCTTTATATTCCCTTGCGCGCTCACAAAATTCGGCATAATCGGCGCGTAACTTTTCGGACGCCTCAGCTTTTTTATTCAGCTCCTCAATGCGTTTTATATTTTTATCGTACTCACCCGCCCTGCCGCTTTTGGACATAAGGGCAGTTTTCGCTTTTTGCAATCTTTCGCTTACGGTATTAAAGGAAACAGACTCGTCCCCTGTCGTGACGATATTGGAAAGCTTTGAATTAATCTCCCCCTCCGCCGCCGCGTCCTTTTCGGGAAAACCTGCCTGACCTATAAACACGCTCCGCTCGAACGCCGCCGCACCTACTCCTAACAGCTTTGCACCTATATCGGGCGGCACAGTCTCCCTTGTACCCAAATCAAGGTCGCAAAGGGCGACCTTATCGGTTGAATCGGAGCTTCTAAACTCCCTTTCAAGACGGTAGTTTTTACCGTTTAATTCAAAATCAACGCTTCCCGCCATAGCCGAGCCGTCCCACGGCGTATACTTTTTTCGCGGATTTTTCGTGATCTGCGCCGAGCCGCGGCCGCTACCGTAAAACATCATTTTAATAAAGCTCATAACAGTAGTCTTGCCGTTCTCATTGTCGCCGTAAATCACATTAAAGCCGTCTTTAAAATCAATAACCTTGTTTTTAAGCCCGCCGAAAGCGGCAATATTAACACTCTTAATCTTCATCGTATGCCACCTCCGCGCCAAACGCCCTAAGCCCTAATTTAAGCGCGTTTTCAAGTTCCTCGCGCTCCGCCTCGGGAGCGTTGTTCATTTTTTCAAGCATATTTTTAACGAAAATCCCCTTAAGTGAAATTTCATTTGCAAGCTTTTCATTATCAATCAAAAGCTCGGTTTTGTCCTTTATTTTAGCATAATAAACCCTTTCAGAAACCCTGCTTAAAATTTCGGGCAAATTCAAATTAAAATCCCCTTTAATACTGCCGGTAAGCTCGATTTTATAAAGATTTTCGCCGAACCCGTCGCCGTATTTTTCATTGAGCTGCGCTGTCACCGCCGCGCTTATCTCTGCCGACGAATTAATACCCGTAATATCAACCTTCTCGCATATATGGCGGCGTTTTGACATAGGAATAAATTTAAGCTCGCAAAAGCCCTTGCCTATCTCTCCGATATATACTCCTTTTTCGTCGGTTTCATCAAAGCCCTGCCCCTCAGGACAGCCGCAGTAGGCGTAATAGGTGTCGCCTATTTTCTGCGGCTCGGTTCGCTTATGAATATGACCGAGGGCGATATAGTCCATACCGCTCTGCCTGATAAAGCCCGCGGTTACCGAATTATAGTTGGAATTAAGGTCGCTTCTTAATTCCCCGTGCAGTACCATAAGCTTAACATATCCGTCCTCGGGCGGCGTAATCGAAAAGCGCTCCTCGCCCTTTAAATAAACGTACTCAAATGACCTGCCGTAGACCCTTGTTTTTAAATCGTCAAAAACAACGCAATCGTCCTTTGCTCCCAAAACATAGAGATTTTGCGGAAGCCGTCGGTTTTTAAAGGGCGACTGTGCCGAAAGCGGGTCGTGATTGCCCGCCGAAAAAACCACCTTTATTTCGGGGACAGAGGCGATTTTTTCAAAAACGGCGTTCGCAAGACCCTCCTCGACCGCGTTTGAATCGAAAATATCCCCCGCGGCGGCAATAATACGGACGCCCTCGGCGGCCGCGGTATCAATTATCCGCTCAAAGGTCAAAAGGGTCTCATATTTCCTATTGCCCGCGGCGGCGCCCAAAAAGCTCTCAGCCGCGCCTATATGTATATCCGCGCAATGCAGAATTTTAACAGTATTCATTCTTTCACTTCCCTTGAATTCATCTTAACATTTTTTTGAGCCGTATTCAAGTCTATTATTTGACTTTATCTGTTTAATGTGGTAAAATTCTTGAGGTGACCAAAATTCTTTATAAGAGGTTTCAAAATGGATAAAAATTATTCCTTAGACCGACTTTTTGACGCGATACTGACCCTTAAAAACAAAAAGGAGTGCGCCCAGTTTTTCGCCGACGCCTGCACCCCAAAGGAGCTTCAGGCGATAGCACAGCGCTTTACGGTAGCCGAAATGCTTTACAACAAGCGGGTTTACAGCGAGATTATCGAGCAAACGGGCGCGAGCACCGCGACAATAAGCCGCGTAGGGCGTTCTATAAATAACGGCTATAAAATGGCGTTCGAGAGGTTAAAGCAGTCAAATGAGTGAGTACGATAATTTTGCCCCTGTTTACGACCGACTTATGAGCGACGTCGATTATAAGGCGCGTACAAAAAGGCTTTTACAGCTTTTTAAGGAATACGACCGCGTACCCGAGCTTATTTTGGACCTTGCCTGCGGCACGGGCGGCTTTTCAAACGAGTTAGCCTTAAACGGCATTGAGGTAATCGGGGTCGATATGTCGGAGGAAATGCTTTCCGCGGCGAGGGAGAACTCCGCAAATCGCGGCACGGACGTGCTGTACTTGTGCCAAAAGGCAGAGGAGCTTGACCTTTACGGCACGGTTGACGGCGCAGTCTGCTGTCTTGACAGCCTCAACCACATCACCGATTACAAAAAACTGTGTAAGGCAATTTCAAGGGTTTCCCTCTTTCTTGAGGAGGGCAGACTCTTTATATTTGATGTAAACACGGTTTTTAAGCATAAATTCATACTTGCCGACAATACCTTTATTATAGAACAGGACAATGTGTTCTGTGCGTGGCAGAATTCCACCGATGAAAAAACAGGCGTTACCAACATTTCGCTTGACTTTTTCACAAAAGACGGAGAATATTATAAACGAAGCTCCGAGGACTTTTCGGAGCGTCCCTACACCGAGGAAGAATTGAAGGCAGCTCTCGACGCGGCGGGGCTTGAAATTTTAAAAATATACGACGATATGACCGACAAGCCCGCCTGGGAATACACCGAGCGTGCGCTGTACGTAACAAGAAAAAAAGAGGAAACAAATAATGAGTAAGCTCATAAGATGTATTACAAGCGACGGAGCGGTTATGGCTTCGGCTATCGACAGCACCGAAATCGTCGCCGAAGCGGAGAGGCTTCACAAAACCTCTGCGGTAGTAACGGCGGCCTTAGGAAGACTGCTTACCGCGGCTTCTATGATGGGAAATATGCTAAAGGGAGAAAAGGACACAGTCACGGTTAAGATTGACGGCGGCGGTCCCGCGGGAGCTGTTACCGCTGTCGCCGACTCCAAGGGCTTTGTGCGCGGCTATTCCGTAAACCCCGTTGTGGAAATTCCGCTTAAAGCTAACGGAAAGCTTGACGTTTCGGGCGCGGTGGGAACCGACGGAAATGTTTTTGTGATAAAGGATTTAGGGCTTAAGGAGCCCTACAGCGGCTTTGTTCCGATTGTATCGGGCGAAATTGCGGAGGACATCACCTCCTACTACGCCGTAAGCGAGCAGATACCTACCGTATGCGCCTTAGGTGTGCTTGTAAACCCCGATCTTACGGTTAAAAAGGCGGGCGGCTATATTATACAGCTTCTCCCCGCCGCGGACGAGAGCACAATCTCCCGCCTTGAGGAAAATCTTAAAAATGCGCGCCCCGTAACCGAGCAGTTAGATGAGGGAAAAGATATTCTTGACATTTTAAAGGCTATGCTTGACGGCTTTGAGACAGAGGTGCTCTCTGAAAATGAGGTCGGCTATAAATGCCGCTGTTCGAGAGAGCGCTCCGAAAAAACTCTTGCCTCCCTTAATCTTTCTGAGCTTGAAAGCATATGCGAGGAAATGCCGGAGGTTGAAATCAAATGCAGCTTTTGCGGAAAAGCCTATCTCTTTGACAGAGCTGAGATAGAAAAAATAATTAATCGAAAAAAAACGGCAAAAAATACTTGACAAATTAAATGTCTTATGATAATATATTGCTTGTCGCCGGTGAGTGATAGCTCCGGGCGGTACACAAGATGGGAGCATAGCTCAGCTGGGAGAGCATCTGCCTTACAAGCAGAGGGTCACAGGT
>OGOX01000159.1_pt1 | contig 57089 bp, 53 predicted proteins | sample 1552761 | NCBI WGS metagenome assembly OGOX01 (sample SAMEA2580212, study PRJEB22360) | human gut metagenome | biome: human gut; feature: human-associated habitat; material: faeces | place: Denmark | collected 2008/2010
ACTTAACCCAACATCTCACGACACGAGCTGACGACAACCATGCACCACCTGTCTCAACTTTCCCCGAAGGGCACCTAATGTATCTCTACTTCGTTAGTCGGATGTCAAGACCTGGTAAGGTTCTTCGCGTTGCTTCGAATTAAACCACATACTCCACTGCTTGTGCGGGCCCCCGTCAATTCCTTTGAGTTTCAACCTTGCGGTCGTACTCCCCAGGTGGAATGCTTATTGTGTTTACTCCGGCACGGAGGGGGTCAGTCCCCCCACACCTAGCATTCATCGTTTACAGTGTGGACTACCAGGGTATCTAATCCTGTTTGCTACCCACACTTTCGTGCCTCAGCGTCAGTTAGAGCCCAGTAAGTCGCCTTCGCCACTGGTGTTCCTCCGAATATCTACGCATTTCACCGCTACACTCGGAATTCCGCTTACCTCTACTCCACTCAAGAACCACAGTTTTGGATGCAGCTCCGAGGTTAAGCCTCGGTATTTCACATCCAACTTGCAGTCCCGCCTGCGCACCCTTTACACCCAGTAATTCCGGACAACGCTTGCCACCTACGTATTACCGCGGCTGCTGGCACGTAGTTAGCCGTGGCTTCCTCTTTAGCTACCGTCATTTGTTTCTTCACTAAAAACAGAGGTTTACAATCCGAAAACCTTCTTCCCTCACGCGGCGTTGCTGCATCAGGGTTTCCCCCATTGTGCAATATCCCCCACTGCTGCCTCCCGTAGGAGTCTGGGCCGTGTCTCAGTCCCAATGTGGCCGTTCAACCTCTCAGTCCGGCTACCGATCGTCGCTTTGGTGGGCCGTTACCCCGCCAACTGGCTAATCGGACGCGAGCCCATCTTACAGCGGATTACTCCTTTGGTGAAAAAAGGATGTCCTCTCTCCACATTATGCGGTATTAGCAGTCGTTTCCAACTGTTGTCCCCCTCTGTAAGGCAGGTTGCTCACGCGTTACTCACCCGTCCGCCACTAAGTTAAACAAGAAAATCTTATAGCAAGCTATCTTCAATTCAGCGTTTAACTCCGTTCGACTTGCATGTGTTAGGCACGCCGCCAGCGTTCGTCCTGAGCCAGGATCAAACTCTCTAAAATATTCTATCTAAACGCCTAAGCGTTCAAACCTATCTTAGAGCATCTTCTGCTCATTCGCAATACTGACGTATTGTCTTTGTCCTTCGTACTTAAAGTACCTTTTTCTCTCGATTTCTCTCAAGAATTGTCGGGTCCTTATTATCGTCGTTGTTTAATTTTCAAGGTCCGTTTTGCGCCCCCGTTTTTTGAGCGCCTGATTATAATACCACATCAACTCCCCTTTGTCAACTCTTTTTTTTAACTTTTTTTGAAAAAATTTTGATTGTTGTATATGAATACAATATATTGTATATTCACTATTTTAATAAAAATATTTTTACGTTACTATTCTAATATTTTCCGCAGTTTCGCAAGGATTTTTTTCTCTGCACGCGATACCTGAACCTGCGACATAGACATAAGCTCTGCCGTTTTGCTCTGTGTAAAGTAGTTATAATACCTGTAAATCACAAGCTGCTTTTCGGCATCACCGAGTTTTTCGATAGCCGAGTCAAGAACCAGGCGATCCGATACCTCGTCCTCCGTACTTAATGTGGGCAGCTCGGTTTCGCTTATCTCGCCGTCCTCCTCCCTTGTCAGCGACACGGTGGGCTGAGAGGCGCATATAGCCTCGGTTATATCCTCCGCCGATACGGATAGCGCCGCCGCAAGCTCCGAAACAGTGGGCTCGCGGCAAAGTTTTTGCTCCATGCTTTGTTTTTCGCGGTTGATTTTCATTCCGAGTTCCTTTACACTTCTTGAAACCTTTACCGCGCCGCCGTCTCTGAAAAGCCGCCTTATCTCGCCCATTATAACGGGCACCGCGTAGGTTGAGAAGCACACTCCCCTTTCTCCGTCAAAGGAGTCGGTGGCCTTGATAAGCCCGATACAGCCCGCCTGATAAAGGTCGTCGTATTCAATACCCCTACCCGAAAAGCGTTTGCAAAGCGAATGGACAAGCCCGAGATTTTCCTCGATAAAACGGTCGCGGCGAGGCTTTTGTTCAACCGTTGACATTAATACGGCGGCTTATCCGCTTGGTCATAACGATGCTTGTGCCTTTTCCCACGGCGGAACGCACCTTTACCGTATCCATGAAGCTCTGCATAACCGCGAAGCCGAGCCCCGCCCGTTCGCCGCCGACGGTAGTGTAAAGCGGCTCCATAGCTTTTTCAACATTTTCTATTCCGCAGCCCGTGTCACGAATCTTGATTCTTATTATATTTTTGTCGCAAAGCTCGCCCGTTATGTAAATTTTTCCGATTTTTTCCCTGTAGGCGTGAACAATACAGTTTGTAACCGCCTCGGAAACGGCGGTTTTAATATCGTTAATCTCCTCTAGGGTTGGGTCGAGCTGTGCGGCGAAAGCCGATACGCAGGACCTTGCAAAGCCTTCGTTTGCAGACTTTGCCAATATGTTCATTGTGAATTTATTGTTTACTTCCATCTTATCGTTCCTCCAATTTTGCAAGCCGCTCAATTCCCGCAAGCTTCATTACTTTATATATCTGAGAAGACGCGCCCGTTATATAAAGCTGTGCTCCTGTTTTTGAAAGAGTTCGGTATCTACCCATGACAAGCCCTATACCTGAACTGTCCATAAAGCTAATTCCTTTAAAATCCAATACAAGTTTCGATGGCATATTAAGCTCCACAGCATTATCGATCGCCTCGCGCATTTCCTTTGCGGAATGATGGTCAAGCTCGCCCGAAAGATACGCCGTCACCGTATCTCCCGAACTTTTAATTTCAACCGACATTAACCTCACCTCATGAATATAAATATAAAAATAACAAGCCTTTACCATATATAATAAAGGCTTGTCCGTGAAAAAATTGTCACAATAGGTAGGCTGTTAAAAATTTTTATAAAAATCAATAAGCTTTTGCCTTATTCCGCCCGCAAGATATAGCGAGCCGAAGACAAAAACAGGATTTCCTCCGGCAATCGAAGCGGCTTTTTTTATTGCCGAATCATAATTTTCGGCGGTTTGTGCAGGACAATAAGTAGCCGCCGCAAACGCGAGCTCTGCGGCACTGAGCGAGCGCGGCATATTTTCCACCGTAACCGCGACCGCCGATTTGCAAAGCGGAAGCGTATTTTTAAGAACGGTTTTATAATCCTTATCCCGCATTACTCCGATTACCGCGGTGACCCTGCCACCGTGTTTTTTAAGAATTTTTGCAAGCTCCGTCGCCCCGTCGGGATTGTGCGCGCCGTCAAGCACAACGAGCGGTTTTTTGCTGATTATCTCAGCTCTTGCGGGGAAAAATGTGTTTGCAAGCGCCTTTTTTACCGTTTCATAGGGTATATTATATCCCGAACTTTCCACCGTTTCGATAACCGTCAGAGCGTTTTCAATCTGGTACTCGCCGCAAAGCGAAATTTCGTATTTCCTATTCCTATATATAATACCGCTCCCGTTTTCGCCGCATTTTAAAACCGTAAGCTGTGATAAATCAGGTGTGATAAGCCGAATTGACGAGCGTTCAATAACCGAAAGCGCCTCTTTCCTTTGATTGGCAGAAGTGACGGTAACAGGGCAATTTTTTATTATTCCGCATTTTTCGGCAGCAATCTTTTCCGCCGTGTCCCCTAAAACGCCTAAATGGTCAAGTCCTATTTCGGTTATAACTGCGGCGGCGACGTTTGTAAGGGCGTTTGTCGCGTCAAGTCTACCGCCGAGCCCCGTTTCGGCGATTACGATATCGCATTTTTCCTCGCTGAAATAGGAAAACGCCGCTGCGGTAATAAATTCAAATTCGGTCGTTTCCACGCCTGTATCAATAACCCTTTGCGAATATTTCACCATATCGTTTTCGGAAATAAATTCACCGTTTATCTGAATCCGCTCGCGAAAATTTATAACAAAAGGTGAAATAAAAAGTCCCGTTTTATAGCCCGCCGTATGGAAAACTTTAGCGAGCATTGCCGCAACCGAGCCTTTACCGTTGGTCCCCGCAATATGAATAGACTTAAAATTATCCTGCGGATTATGAAGCTTTTTAAGTGCAAGAGATATTCTTTCAAGCCCTGCGGGCTTTGAAAATTTGCCGAGAGAATGTATGTAATTTAAGGTTTCGCCGTAATTCAAAAATTTTACTCCCTTTCCTATATATGTAATGTATTTAAGCGGATATTCATCATATACTACTATCGGACAAAGCAAAAAGCCGAAAATATACGGCGCCTTAAATGCGCACGGTGCTGACAAAAGGTAAGTATGCTGTTGTCCTACAAGTGTGATAATAGCATACTTTTTAAAAATGTCAAGCCATCAGCGGCGAAGCTGTAAAGTTTGTCGGTTATCGCACAAAAAAATACCGGCAGGACATACCGGTATACAGAAAGAGGCTGCGCCGATTTCGGAGCAGCTTCTTTTAAATTATATTATCCAATTATTATAATCCTTATCCTTTGCCGTAAGGTCGGCTACGGTGTAGGAGTCGAAAAAGCCATTTATTACGCGGTTTAGCTCCTTCCACATAGGAAGCGTGCGGCAACGGTCGGCAAGCTCGCAGGGCGCCGCGCCGGGTTTTAGGCAGGCAACAGGGGCGAGCGTACCCTCGGTAACCCGAAGAATCTCGCCCACCTTATACTTATCGGGCTCGCGGTAAAGGCGGTAGCCGCCGCCCTTGCCGTGCGCCCCCTCGACAAGCCCCGCCTTTGAGAGGCTTGTCATTATGCTTTCAAGATATTTTTGAGATATATTCTGGCGTTCACTAATCTCCTTAAGGGGTATAAACTTCTTCCCGCCGTGCTCTGCAAGATCAACCATAACCCTTAGGGCGTAACGCCCTCTTGTTGATACCGTCATAGCTTATTCGGCGAAAAGCGGAGTGGACAAATATCTGTCACCGGTGTCAGGAAGCAAAGCCACAATGGTTTTACCCGCGTTTTCCTCTCTCTTTGCAAGCTCGACCGCCGCATAGAGCGCCGCGCCCGAGGAAATGCCTACAAGCACGCCCTCGCTTCTTCCGATTTCCTTACCGAAAGCGAAAGCGTCCTCATTTTCGACGGGTAAAATCTCATCATACACGTCGGTATCAAGCACGTCGGGAACAAAGCCCGCACCTATACCCTGAATCTTGTGCGCGCCCGACGGCTTGCCCGAAAGCACCGCGGAGGAGGCGGGTTCTACCGCTACAACCTTTACCTGCGGCTTTTTGGACTTTAGGTACTTTCCGACGCCCGTAACCGTGCCGCCCGTGCCTACGCCCGCGACAAAAATATCAACCTCGCCGTCGGTGTCCTCAAAAATCTCGGGACCCGTGGTTTCAAAATGCGCCTTAGGGTTTGCTGGATTTACGAACTGCCCGGGTATAAAACTGTTAGGAATTTCCTTGCTTAATTCGTCCGCCTTGGCTATGGCACCCTTCATTCCCTTTGCGCCTTCAGTAAGCACCAGCTCCGCACCGTAGGCTTTCATCAGCTGTCTGCGCTCGACCGACATTGTTTCGGGCATAACGATTATAATTCTGTAGCCCCTCGCGGCGGCGACTGCGGCAAGTCCTATTCCCGTGTTGCCCGAGGTAGGCTCAATTATAACCGAGCCCTCTTTGAGCTTTCCGCTCTTCTCCGCGTCGTCTATCATCGCCTTTGCGATGCGGTCCTTAACAGACCCCGCAGGATTAAAATATTCAAGCTTTGCTAAAATTTTAGCCTTAAGACCGTACTTTTTTTCAATATGAGTAAGTTCCAAAAGCGGGGTCTTGCCTACAAGCTGATCAGCAGATGTATATATTTTTGACATTTTAAATTACTCCTTTAATATTTATTTTACAAGTTCAAAACCGTGTTCAAGGTCGGCTATAATATCGTCGATATGCTCCGTACCAATCGACAGACGGACGGTGTTCGGCTTAATGCCTACGCTTAACAGCTCCTCCTCGCTTAACTGTGAATGGGTTGTCGAAGCGGAGTGAATAACAATAGCCTCGAAAATGTCCGTTTTGTACTTTTTATCATTTACCTACCAATCCGATATGTTGGTAGAATTATACCACCTTTTTCCTGTTATGTCAATAGGAAAACTCAATAAAATTAAAATGCTTGCAAATACAGCGGTCAGGATATATAATCTAATATGGAAATATATTTTAAGGAGCAGGTTTGTATGGTTACATTAAAAAATAACGTTATGTCGGTTGAAATAAGCCAAAAGGGCGCTGAAATGCGGCGGGTCACCGTAAACGGCGAGGAGCGTCTCTGGAGCGGTGATCCCGCTTTTTGGACGGGCACAGCCCCCGTTATGTTCCCGATATGCGGAGGTCTTCCCGAGGATAAATTTACATATGCGGGTAAAGAATATACCCTCACAAAACACGGTTTTGCAAAATCCATGGACTTTGAGGTTGAAAATCAGAACGGACTGTCCGCAACCTTTTTGCTTAAGAGCAATGCGGAAACCCTTAAAATGTACCCTTGGAAATTTGAGTTCCGTATCACATATTCCCTTAAGGGCTCGCGCATAAAAATAGATTATGATGTTAAAAATCTTTCTAATGACACTATGTATGTCTCCCCGGGCTCTCACGAAGCGTACGCATGCCCCGAGGGAATCGAGGATTACGACGTTATTTTTGAGAAAAAGGAAACTCTTTACACCTGCGCTCTCGACGGTAATCTTATTTCTGAAAAGCGTATTCCGATAATAAAGGACACCGACACCCTGCCGCTTTATTACAGCTTTTTCGCAGTTGACGCGCTTGTTTTTAAGGATTTAAAATCGCGTTTTGCGACACTCCGCAACCGAAAAACGGGAAAATGTACCTCGGTAAGCTTCGACGGCTTTGATTACTTCCTGTTATGGACAAAGCCCGGCGCGGGATATATATGTATGGAGCCGTGGACGGGTATTCCGCCGATGGTAGGCTCGGATAAGGACATAACCGAAAAAGAGGGAATAACCGCAGTGGCGGCCGGCGATACCCTTAAGCTTACTCATTCAATCTATTTATAATTAATACGGTCCTTTAATCGCGTTTTATAGGGTAGGAGGGTGGATATGATAATAACGTTTCTCTTTTTCGCGTTCGGCTATTTTTCGGGAAGTATCCTTTTCGCGCGGGTCTACGGCACGCTTTTAAACAAGGATATTATCGGGCAAAGCAAGGACGGCAACCCGGGCACGGCAAACGCCTTTATGCAGGGCGGTATGCTCTGCGGCACGCTTACCCTTATCGGCGATATTTTGAAGGGATTTCTTCCTGTTTTTCTTTATTTAAAAATGTCGGACGGAGTAGTAGGTTTCGGAACAGCCCTTGTGCTGGCGGCGCCCGTTTTAGGGCACAACTACTCGGTCTTTTACCGTTTCGAGGGCGGAAAGGGAATCGCGGTTTCGTTCGGCTGTCTTTTGGGGCTTTTTCCCCGTATGCTGCCTGTGCTTATTCTGGCGTTGTGCTATATTACTCTATCGGTGGTCGTACGCATTTCGCCGCATTATTACAGAACTCTTGCGGCATATGCCGCGTCCGCCGCGATAAGCTTATTCCTTGTTTCCGAATCGGGCATAAGAACAGGCATTGCACTCATATCCTCACTTATAATAATAAAGCACCTGGCAAGCGCGGAAGCTAAAGAAAAATGCCGCATTTCTCTGCCGACTGTCGATAATTTCAAAAAATATATAAAAAAAGCAAAATAAAACCGTATCAAAAAATTAATATCAGTTTTTGCAAACAAAAATCCGAGACCGCCGCATTAAGCGACAGCCTCGGATTTTTGTTTTGCTTAAATTATTTTACCATTCCCGCAACTTCGGCCGCGAAATCGTCAACGCGCTTTTCAATTCCCTCGCCCTTTTCAAAGCGAACGAAAGAGGTAAGCTTGATTTCTGCGCCGAGAGCCTTTGCGGTATTCTCAATATACTTGCCCACATTGATGTCGCCGTCCATAACGAACTGCTGCTCAACGAGGCAGTTTTCCTTGTAATACTTGCCGATTTTACCCTCGACAATCTTGCCGAGTACCGCCTCGGGCTTGTTAGCCATCTTGGGGTCTTCCTTCATCTGGGCGATAAGGATTTCCTTTTCCTTATCAAGTACCTCGGCGGGAACCGAAGCCTCGTCAAGATAGGACGGGTTCATAGCGGCAATCTGCATTGCAACATTCTTTGCCATTGTTACAAATTCGGTGTTGTCAGCGTCAAGCGCGGTGTCAAAGTTAACGAGAACGCCGATTTTTCCGCCTGCGTGAACATAGGAAACAACCTTACCCTCAAAGCGGGCAAAGCGGCGAACCTTGATGTTCTCGCGAACGGCAAGGAAGAGCTCCTGAACCTTCTGCTCGACGGTCTTGCCGTCCTTTGAGCAATTAAGCAAAGCCTCAACGTCGGCTGGATTCTGCTCGGCAATAATCTCTGCAATTTCGTTTGCTAACGCCTTAAAGCCGTCGCCGTTGGCAACAAAGTCGGTTTCGCTGTTAAGCTCAACCACAACGCCCACGCCGTTTCCCGTGTAAGCGCTGACGGTACCCTCAGCGGCAACGCGGCTTGCCTTTTTAGCCTGGGAAGCAAGTCCCTTTTCTCTTAAATAATCGGTTGCGGCGTCCATATCACCGTTACACTCGGTGAGTGCCTTTTTGCAGTCCATCATACCGCAGCCTGTCTTTTCTCTTAAAGCCTGTACGTCTTTAGCGGTAAAAGCCATTGTATTTTCCTCCTAAAAAGCTTGAATATTATTCGGCAACCTCAGCGGTCTCCTCTGCGGGAGCCTCTTCCTCTGCAGCCTCGTCATCGTCCTCGGCGGCGGTGCCCATCTCTGAACCCTGTCTGCCTTCGATAACAGCGGCGGCCATTGTCTCCGCAATGAGCTTAACCGCACGGATAGCGTCATCGTTTCCGGGGATAACCGCGTCGATCTCGTCGGGGTCGCAGTTGGTGTCTACGATCGCGATAATCGGTATACCGAGCTTCTTAGCCTCTGCTACAGCGATTCTCTCCTTGCGCGGGTCAACGATAAAGAGCGCGCCGGGGAGCTTTTTCATATCCTGAATTCCGCCTAAGAACTTCTCGAGCTTTTCAATCTCGAGATTGAGCTTAACAACCTCCTTCTTGGGGAGAAGCTCAAAGGTTCCGTCGTCTCTCATAGTGCGAAGCTGGTTAAGTCTTGCAATACGGGTGCGGATTGTTGTAAAATTGGTAAGCATACCGCCGAGCCAGCGCGCATTTACATAGGGCATACCGCAATGCTCCGCCTCTTCCTTAATAGAGTCTTGAGCCTGCTTCTTTGTGCCGACAAACAGAATGTCGCCGCCCTCAGCCGCTATATCGCGTGCGAAGATGTAAGCCTCGTTAAGCTTTTTAACGGTCTTCTGAAGGTCGATGATGTAAATTCCGTTGCGCTCGGTGAAAATGTACTCCGCCATTTTCGGGTTCCAGCGTCTTGTCTGGTGTCCGAAATGAACGCCCGCTTCAAGAAGCTGTTTCATTGATACTACTGATGCCATTTTTAATTCCTCCTGAGGTTTTTCCTCCATCCCGACATTTTCCGACGAATTCCTTAGAACACCCTGTCGGTTAAGACGGAATGTGTGTTTTATATTGGCCGCGCGTACCGCACAGCTAAGGTATTATACCATATCATACCGAGAAAATCAAGGTTTTTTTGAATTTGTAAAAAAATTCCGCATATGCGGGCAAATTTAAGCTTTTTTTCGGTTGACAAGCCGTTCTGTTATGATATAATCATATAAATATTTATATTATATTATGAAAGGGAGTAATAAGAATGGCATATTATTTCAAAGAGGAATCTCATACCTTTAACGACTATCTTTTGGTCCCGGGGTATTCGTCGGCAGAGTGTATTCCCGCGAACGTCAGCCTTAAAACACCGCTTGTAAAATTCAAAAAGGGTGAAGAACCTACGATTACTATGAATATTCCGCTGGTTTCCGCCATAATGCAGTCGGTCTCGGGCGACCGTCTTGCCGTGGCGCTCGCCAGAGAGGGCGGAGTTTCCTTTATTTACGGCTCGCAGTCGGTTGAAGACGAGGCGGCTATGGTAGAACGCGCAAAGAGCTATAAGGCGGGCTTTGTTGTAAGCGATTCAAACGTTACTCCTGACAGCACCCTTGCCGATATTTTGGCTCTGAAAGCGAAAAACGGCCATTCTACCGTAGCGGTCACCTCGGACGGAAAACCGAACGGAAAACTTTTAGGCATAGTTACCAGCCGTGATTACAGGGTAAGCCGTATGTCTGAGGACACCCTTGTGCGCGACTTTATGACCCCGCTCGGCTCGCTTGTTGTAGGAGAAGAGGACACAACCCTCAAACAGGCGAACGACATTATCTGGGACCACAAGCTAAATTCACTCCCGATTGTAGATAAAAACGGCTGCCTTAAATATTTCGTATTCCGAAAGGACTACGACGCCCACAAGGAAAACCCCAACGAGCTGCTTGACAGCCACAAGCGCTACATAGTCGGAGCCGGCATTAACACAAGGGATTACGAGGAGCGTGTTCCCGCCCTAATCGCGGCGGGCGCGGACGTGCTCTGCATAGATTCCTCGGAGGGCTTCAGCGAATGGCAGGCGAGGACACTTAAATATATACGCGAGAAATACGGCGACGCCGTTAAGGTGGGCGCCGGCAACGTTGTTGACCGCGACGGCTTTATGTTCTTGGCAGAGGCGGGCGCCGACTTTGTAAAGGTGGGTATCGGCGGAGGCTCTATCTGCATTACCCGCGAGACAAAGGGCATAGGCAGAGGACAGGCTACCGCCCTTATCGAGGTATGCGCCGCACGCGACGAATATTTTGAAAAAACGGGCGTCTACGTTCCCGTATGCTCTGACGGCGGCATTGTTCACGACCACCATATGACCCTCGCGCTCGCAATGGGGGCAGACTTCCTTATGTTAGGCAGATATTTTGCCCGCTTTGACGAGAGCCCGACAAACCGCATTACAATAAACGGTAATTATTATAAGGAGTACTGGGGTGAGGGCTCTAACCGCGCGAGAAACTGGCAGCGTTACGATCTTGGCGGCGACAAAAAGCTTTCCTTTGAGGAGGGGGTTGACTCCTACGTTCCCTACGCGGGAAGTCTTAAGGACAACGTGAGCCTTTCCCTTTCAAAGGTTAAGTCTACAATGTGCAACTGCGGCGCGCTTACTATCCCTGAGCTTCAGGAAAAGGCGAAGCTCACCCTTGTTTCCGCCACCAGCATTGTCGAGGGCGGCGCGCACGATGTTATTCAGAAGGATACTTCGGCAGGCATCATAAAATAAATTTATTTTGAATTTACCAACGGAAAACGGATAAAATAATTTAAAATAAAACTGCCCGCAAAGGAGAAATACTTATGAAAAAAGCCGCAAAAAACACCCTTATATGGACAGGGGCGGCTGCCGCTGTCGGGGCCGCGGGGGCTGTTGTCTCATACGCGGCAATGAAAAGCCTTGTAAGGATTGCGCTCGACCGCGAACAGCCCAAGATTTACGAAAAGCAAAAGGCAAGGCTTTCGGGCGCAGTCGGTCAGCAGGAGCTTTTCCAAGGGCTTTTCGAGGCGGGAGAGCGGCTTAAAAACAGCGGCTGTGAGACGGTGGAAATCACCGTGCAGGACGGCGAAAGGCTTGTCGGCCATCTTCACAGATGCGAAAACGCAAAGCGGCTTATTATAGCAATGCACGGCTGGCGCTCCTCCTGGACGGGGGATTTCGGGTTAGTCTCGGAATTTTGGCACGCCAATAATTGCAGCGTTCTTTACGCGGAACAGCGCGGTCAGGGCGAGAGCGGCGGCGACTATATGGGCTTTGGACTTATCGAGAGGTACGACTGCCTTGACTGGGCGAATTGGGCGAATGAAAACGGCTTCGAGGGACTTCCGATATATCTTTGCGGAATTTCCATGGGTGCTACCACCGTGCTTATGGCGGCGGGGCTCGACCTGCCCGGAAACGTACACGGCATTATGGCGGACTGCGGCTTTACCTCGCCCCACGCGATATGGAAGCACGTTATGGAGCACAATCTTCACATCTCGTATAATGGCATTAACGCGGCAATCGCAAACGGTATGTGTAAAAAGAAAATTCAGATCGGCGCGAGGGATTACTCCTGCACGGAAGCCCTTAAGAAAAGTAACACTCCCGTGTTCTTCGTTCACGGTACCGACGACCATTTTGTACCCGTCGAAATGACCTATGAAAATTATAAAGCGTGCTCCGCTCCGAAACGACTGCTTATTGTCCCGGGTGCGGAGCACGGAATGAGTTATCTTGTGGACAAAGATAACTATGAAAAGGCTATTAGAGATTTTTGGGAAGATTTCGATTAGTTTTTTCGACAAAAAATGTCACTGTATGTTGACAAATGCATTATTTTATTGTATTATATTTATCGTAGCAAAACGGATGCATATTTGCCGCATCTCAAGCGCGCCTTATATGCGTAAAACGAATTTTACTTTGAAACGGGTGTGCATAATATGGAACATTTCAATTTCAGAGAAAATCTTGAGCTTATGATAAATGACGAAATATACCGCGAAATTACCTTTGACGATTTTATTGCCGCTATTCGCGCAAATCTGGATAAGGAATTCAGCGATTTGAGACAGTTCAGAGAATCGGTTTTGCTGTCAACGGCGGATATTATACAAAATAAAACCTATTTATCAGATTACGAAATTAAAAAAATGCTTACTGTTGTGCTGGTACGCATAGCAACGATGACCGACTCGGATTTTGAAAAGTACATAATAAAGGCAGAAAATGAGTTTTCGAGATAGCTTGAATTATATCTCAGAATGCTCAGATGTGTCGGATCACAATATAAATTCAATTCATATCTTGTGACCACAGGATTGCGTTAATATGTATTCTATTCCTATTTCATCTAATGTCTCTTTCCATGTGCTTATGTCAATGCTGTTTTCGCAAAGTAAAACGGCTATGTCTTTTGCATATGCAAACGCTGTTCCCGGCAAAAAGCAGCTTTCGGTATATGCGGCTTTGGGCGTCAGCCCCTCGAGACTGATTACTGAACCTCCGTCTCGGTCGAGCACGGAGTATGTTATTGTTTTTTCGCTTTGCAGACTTTTAAGATTGCTGAAATGATGTGACAGTTGGTATGCTTTCTTTTCCGACATAAATAAAACTCCTTTAACTTTTACAACAATTTAATATTCCTCTGCTTATAAATCTTATCAAAAAAACTAAACTTGTCAGGATATTTGAGTGATATTTTTTTCATAATATAGGCGAAATGTTTTTCGCCTTGATCCGCCGCTGATTCAGCGCACGATTTTTCACCCTCTGTGCATAATTAAAATACAACTAATATTACGGACAGGTTTTTAAAATACAGATTCCCCATATTTCATTTCTTAAATTGAAATTAATAAGAGAAATATTTTACTCTTTTTTATGAAAAAAAGGGTAATTTTTTTTCATTTACTTTTTCTGTGCGAAAAGAGGTATTCATATGAACGACGGAGAAAAAAGAGTTGAACAAGCGCTCCGCTTTTCAAAAATTTGGTGGCAATCGCGCGCTGACGCGGAAAAGTCACAGGAATATATGGCATTGGGGCTGGGTGTCTCAAAGAAAACCATACAAAACTGGGAAAAGGGAATTGCGGCTCCAAGCCTGTATCAGGGTATTGAGTGGTTTCAATTGCTTGGGCTCAACCCTATGCATTACTATCTTGAATTTTTGTATCCCTCCCTTTTCGGTAACAAAACGGATAATGACGAGGATAAAAAATTAGAGGACGCTCTTATTTCCCTGGTAAAAAACACTTCAACCTTAGAAAAGAAGCAGCTTTTATTTCTTATGACAGGCAACCACGGAAGCTCTTGGTACGCTTTACTTCAGCTGTTTACAGCGCACTGCCATACAAGTATGCAGTCAAGGGCGACAACCGCTCGGCTGATTTTGGAAAATTATGAGATCGAAGAAATCAATAACAAGCTTGTTTGTACCGACGACGTACAGCCCGATATGAGTATTTTGAATAAGGCAATATTTAAAGGCAAGCAAGCGGCGATAAAAAACGATAAAGGTTACATCACGCCCGCAAACGATAACAGTGAGTATTAAGCCTTACTTTCAAATTCGGTAAAAGTGCACCGCTGAATACGGACAATAGAGTTTTTATATTTTTTAAAAAACGTTGGAGCAGCATATGAAACTGGATTTATGGCATTATTTGCAGACCGTGAAAAATCCGATTGTGCTTTACGGAATGGGTAACGGCGCTGATAAAATAATAAATGTGTTAAAGGACTTCGGCGTCGAAATTTCGGGCGTTTTTGCAACCGACGGCTTTGTGAGAGAAAAATATTTTCACGGCTTTAAGCTTTCCTCCTATTCGCAGCTTAAAGAATGCTTTGGTCAAATGACCGTATTGCTCTGTTTCGGAAGCTCAAGACCGGAGGTTTTGGAAAACATAAATAGAATATCAGCGGAGCAGGAGCTTCTCGCCCCCGACGTACCTGTATTCGGCGGCGGGCTTTTTACCGCCGAATACGCAAGGGAAAACAGGGAGGCTCTTACCCGCGTTTACTCCCGACTCGCCGACTGTAAATCACGGGAGACCTTTGAAAATATAATAAGATATAAATTGAGCGGACAGCTTGATTACCTCTGCCGCTGTGAGGTAAGCGAGGATGAGCCGTACCGCTCCTTTTTAAGGCTCAGCGATAACGAAAGCTATCTCGACCTCGGCGCGTATACGGGCGACACCGTGGCAGATTTTATTTCCCGCACGGGCAGCTATAACAGTATTACCGCCGTAGAGCCTGACGAAAAAAGCTTTAAAAAGCTTATTAATAACACAAAGAGCCTTAAAAATTTTCGGGCAATAAACGCCTGCGTATCCGACAGAACCGGAACGGAGCGCTTTTCAATGCGGGGAGGGAGAAATTCAAGCCTTGGAGGAGGTGGCGAAATAGCCTGCGTGACCGTTGATGAAATTGCCGAAAACGGCGCCACCTTCATCAAAGCAGACGTTGAGGGCAGCGAAAAAAAGGCGATAGCCGGCGCGAAGAATACAATTTTAAAGCATAAGCCTAAAATTCAGCTCGCCCGCTACCACCGAACCGAGGATTTATTCGCTCTGCCTGCGGCGGTCGACAGCATAAGAAACGATTACAAGCTTTATATGCGCCATTTTCCCTCGGTGCCCGCGTGGGATACGAATTTTTATTTTATTTAATATACAAAAAACCGGACGATCAACCCGTCCGGTTTTAATATTTTAAAAATGAGTCGGTCGGTAAGCCGAGTTCTGTCGCGGACGGTTATCTATCTCGACGCGGGATTGCTCCCTGCGCTCATGCCGCTTTTCGTAACACGCCGGGCAGGCGTATCGTTACAGTCAGCGTTGCTCCGAATAGGGTTTGCAGGGTCTTGACGTTCCCGTAAGACCGGTGAGCTCTTACCTCGCCTTTCCACCCTTACCGCAAAGGCAAAGCCCTTTGCGGCGGTATATCTCTGTTGCACTTTCCCTAAGGTCACCCTCGGCGGCCGTTAGCCGCTATTCTGCCCTGCGGGGCTCGGACTTTCCTCGGGCATTTCTGCCCGCAACCGTCTGACCGACTCTTATGCCGACAAGCGCCGACGTTATTATTGTAACATAAACCGCTTTCTGTGTCAAAACTATTTTTTGGGAATAAAATATGTATTAGACATAATGTTTGGAGGGTGATTTATGGAAAACTTTAAATTGAAATACTTTTTGGGAGCAAATTCTTGCGAGGGTTTCTGTTCATTCTTTGAAAAAAGCTATCTGCCCGACGGTGAATGGCGGGCGTTTATAATCAAGGGCGGTCCCGGAACCGGAAAATCCTCGTTTATGAAGTATTTTGCGCTCAAGGCGGCGGAAAAGGATTTTAATCCGGTACTCTGCCCATGCAGCTCCGACCCTGATTCCCTTGACGCGGTCATATTGACCGAAAAAAAGCTGGTTCTAATGGACGGTACCGCGCCGCACACGGTGGATCCCGCGTTTCCCGGTGCCTGTGAAAAAATACTTAATTTCGGGGAATTTTGGAATGATGCCGCCTTTGCTTCAGATAAAAAGGAAATAATTGAGACCACGCTTTTAAACAAGGCGTTCCACAAAACCGCCGCACGCTATATTGAGGCGGCAGGCAAACTTATCGCAGACAGCTACAAAACCGCTCTCGCCTGCACCGACAAGGAAAAAGCTCTGCAATTCTCCAAAAACTTAACCCGCAGGCTTATTCCGCATAGAGAAAACGCTCCCGTCGGCAACGAGTGGATAAGATTTATAGAGGGAATCACTCCGCTCGGTATAGTATCCTATTCAGGTACGCTTGTTTCTCAAGTGCCTAAAGCGGTAATAATAGACGACGAATACGGCAGCGCGTCAAACATAATAATAAATTTTATCCGCGAATACGCGCTTAAGAACGGATATGAGATAATAACCCTTAAGAATCCGTTTTTGCCCTCTCTCATCACAGACCACATTATAATTCCCGAATTAGGGATTGCTTTTGCTACAGAAAACGCCTATATGCACTTCCCCGCTGTTTCGCGGCGTATTCACGCGCGGCGCTTTGTGCCGTCTCAGAAGCTCCATTTAAGCCGAGAGAGACTTAAATTCAATAAAAAAGCGGCAAAAGAGCTGTTAATTTCTGCCGCAAGTACGCTTTCACAGGCAAAAAGTGTGCATGACAGGCTTGAGAGTCATTATATAAGAGCAATGGACTTTGACCGACTTACCGATTTTGCAGAAAAATTCACAAAGGAAACACTTGAATAATAAATCAGATGTCAGACATTAGATAACGGATGGCGGACCATCTAATGTCTGACATTTAATATATAATGTATAATCTTGCTAAATCCGTATTTTTGTGCTATACTATTATATATTTTAATTGCGGAGGAACAAGATGTCTGCTAAAATTTACACCCTGTCGGACGGGGCGGAGGGTTTGTTTATAAAAAACGAGCGGTTTAATACCACCTCCGTTTCCTTTAATTTCTATCTGCCGCTGTCGGCAGATACCGCGGCGGAATACGCGCTTTTGCCCTTTATGCTTACCACCTGCGGCGCAGAATACCCCGACTTTTCAGTGCTTAATTTTAAATTAAGCCGCCTTTACGGCGCGGGTCTTGACGCTTCAGCGGAAAAGCTCGGAGACTATCAGCTTTTACGTATGCGTATATCGGTTATAAACGATAGTTACACCTTTGAAAGCGAATCCCTCTTAAGCCGTGCGGCCGATATGCTTTTAAGCCTTGTTTTTGAGCCTAAAACCGAAAACGGCGCTTTTTGCGACAGCGATTTAAGCCGTGAAAAACGCAAGGCAATTGAACATATAAAAGGTGAAATAAGCGAAAAACGGATTTACGCCAAAAACCGCCTTATAGGGGAAATGTATAAAGGAGAGGCTTACGGAGTGCCCAAGTGCGGCACAGCCTCGGACGTAGAAAAAATCACAGGTAAAAGCCTTTATATGGCTTGGGAAAATATGCTTAAAAAAGCCTTTATAAGGGTGCAGGTGATCGGCGCTTCCCTGCCGCCCCGCTTTTTTGAGGGTATTGCCGAAAGACTTGCGGGCTTAGACCGCGCCGACATCACAGACTGTAAATTAAATAAGCCCACCGCCGCTGTAAAAACGCCTAATGAAATTATCGAAAAAATGTCGGTAAAGCAGGGCAAGCTTGTAATGGGCTTTTCCTCGGATATGTGCGGGGACGACGATGTTACCCTACCGCTTATGGTTATGACCGATATTTTCGGCGGCGGCCCTTATTCAAAGCTTTTTGCAAATGTCAGAGAAAAAATGAGCCTTTGCTATTACTGCTCTGCCTCCTCGGTTCGGGGAAAGGGGCTTATAACTGTGGATTCGGGTGTTGAGGCTGAAAACGCCGATAAAGCGCAGAAAGAAATATTAGCCCAGCTTGACGCGGTTAAAAACGGCGACTTTGCCGATTTTGAATATGAGGCGTCCCTAAAAAGTCTTCGCGATTCCCTTAACTCCTACAACGACAGTCAGGTTTTGCTTGACACCTGGTACGCGCTCAAAGCGGGTAATAAAACCCTTTACTCGCCCGAAGAAATAGGCGAAAAAATTTCGGCAATCACCCGCGAGGACATTATAAATGCCGCAAAGGGCGTTAAGCTTCATACCGTATATAAGCTGTTACCCAAGGAGGAAAAGTAATGCAAAAACAGGTTTTTGAAAGCGAAATCGGGGAAAGCTACATTAAGGCTGTCCACCCGTCAGGGCTTAAAATTTACATTCTCGAAAAACCGCAGTACAATTCCGCCTACGCGGTTTTCGGCACTAAATACGGTTCTATCGACACCTGCTTTTCGGTAAACGGCGAAAAAACGCAGGTGCCCGAGGGCATAGCGCATTTTCTTGAACACAAGCTTTTTGAAAGCGAGGACGGCGACGCCTTTACCAAATACGCCGCGACGGGCGCATACGCAAACGCCTATACCTCGTTCGACCGTACCTGTTATCTTTTTTCCTGCTCGGATAGATTTTACGATAATTTAGGTATACTCCTTGATTTTGTGCAGTCCCCCTATTTTACCGCCGAAACCGTGCAGAAGGAGCAGGGCATTATCGGTCAGGAAATACGAATGTACGACGACAACCCCGAATGGCGGGTTATGTTTAATATGTTGCTCGCAATGTATAAAAAGCATCCCGTCAGAATTGACATAGCGGGCACCGTGGAATCAATCGCCGAAATCGACGATAAACTGCTTTACAAATGCTATAACACATTTTACAACCCCTCCAATATGTTTATCTGCATTGCGGGAAACGTAAATTCCGAAAAGGTTTTAAGCCAGATAAACGGAGCTGTTAAAACCAACGACCCGATCGAAATCGAAAGAATTGGCTGTGATGAGCCCGACGAAGTAAGCGAAAGCTATGTTGAGCAAAAGCTTGAGGTAGCCCAGCCCATCTTCTGCTTCGGCTACAAGGAAGCTATGGACAAACCCGAACGCACGGTAAAGGAAAAGGTGTGCACTTCTCTTTTGCTTGAAATAATTGCGGGAGACGCCTCACCTCTTTATAAAAAGCTCATAAACGAGGGTCTTATTAACGACGAGTTTTCCTTTGAATATTTCACGGGCAACGGCTATTCCTCGGTAATATTCGAGGGGGAGTCTATGGACCCTAAAAAGGTCGCTGAGGAAATCAAATCAGAGGTCGAACGGCTTAAATCTGACGGAATCGACAAAAAGTTGTTTTCCGCCGTTCGCTGCGGAATGTACGGCGAAGCGGTGCGCTCCTTTAACAGCGTGGAAAACATTGCAACCCAGCTGGTAGGCTGCGCTATGTCGGACAGCGGACTCTTCGACGAATTAAAGTATCTGAAGTCGGTAACGCCCGACGATATCTACAAGCGGCTTTCTCTGCTTGAAAACGATAAAACCGTCCTTTCGGTTGTAATTCCCGAGTGAGGTAAAGTATATGAGCTATGAAGTTGTTATTTTCGGAATAAAGCTTACCCTCTCCCCTATTGCTTTCTCAATTCCGCTCGGTTCGCGGCATTGGGACATTTACTGGTATGGAATAATAATCGCGACAGGTTTTTTGCTGGCCCTTGTCTACGGCATTAAAAACGCCCCGAGGTTTAATATAAACACAGACCGTATGCTTGACGTGGTACTGGTTGCAACCCCTGTTGCAATACTTTCGGCGCGGGCGTATTATGTCATTTTTGACGGCGAGCCGCTCGACGGCATAGGCGACTTTTTCGGTTTCGGAAACTCCTCGGGCTTTGCGGGGCTTGCAATTTACGGCGGAGTTATCGGAGCGTTTGTCTCGGGCGCTGTTATGTGCAAAATCCGCAAGGTTAACATTCTCGATATGTTTGATATTGCGGCGATAGGCTTTCTTATCGGTCAGGGCATAGGCCGCTGGGGCAACTTTGTAAATCAGGAGGCATACGGCTCCTTTACCGGCAGTTCCTGGTGGGGTATGCAAAGCACCAAAACAATCTCCGAAATGGGCGAGGGCCTTGTTCACCCCTGCTTTTTGTATGAGTCGGTTTGGTGTATCGCAGGCTTTATTATACTTAATTGTTTCAGTAAAAAGCGCCGCTTCAGCGGTCAGATTTCCCTTATGTACTGCATATGGTACGGCTTCGGCAGAGGTATAATCGAGCTTTTGCGCACCGACAGCCTGATGATAGGCAATATACGAGTTTCCTGCCTTTTGTCCTTCGCAATCTGCATTGCGGGCGCGGCTCTGCTTACAGTAATGCTGAGACGCACCGCCGAGAACGCTGAAACGGGCAATTACAGCGAAGTTTTCTCGGAAAATGAAGAAGACGTGAATATAACGGAAGAAAATGAGGAAAAAGAAAATGAGCAGAATAATTGACGGAAAGGTAATTTCCGCCGCGGTAAAGGAGCGGGTTAAAAACGGTGTTGCCGAGCTTAATAGTAAAGGCATAACCGTCGGCCTCGCGGTTATAATTGTAGGCGATGATCCGGCATCAAAAATATATGTCGCAAACAAGAAAAAAGCCTGCGAGGCGCTGGGCATTATCTCCGAGGAGTACGCTCTGCCCGCAAGCACGACCGAGGAGGAACTTTTGGCTTTGGTGGACGAGCTCAATCACAAAAAGAGCATTAACGGCATACTCTGTCAGCTTCCCCTGCCCTCTCACCTTGACGAAAAGCTTATAATCAATTCAATTTTGCCCGAAAAGGACGTTGACGCCTTCCACCCCGCAAATGTCGGCAGAATAATGATAGGCGACTTTGATTTTGTCCCCTGCACCCCTGCGGGGATTATGGAAATGTTAGCTTACGAAAACATAGATCCCGAGGGCAAAAGCTGTGTGGTTATAGGCCGCTCGAACATTGTCGGCAAACCTATGGCAATGCTCTTACTCCACAAAAACGGGACGGTTACTGTCTGCCATTCAAGGACAAAGAATTTAAAGGAAATATGCAGTAAAGCCGATATTCTGGTCGCGGCGGTCGGAAAGGCGAAATTTGTCACCGCGGATATGGTCAAAGAAGGCGCGGTGGTAATCGATGTAGGTATGAACCGCGTTGACGGAAAGCTTTACGGCGATGTCGATTTTGAAGAGGTTTCAAAAAAGGCTTCCGCCGTAACCCCGGTACCCGGCGGCGTAGGCCCTATGACAATCGCAATGCTTATGCAAAATACCCTTACTGCGGCGAAAAAGCAAAACAAAATAATATAGTATTCGGGTGATTTTTTGATAAAAAAAATTATTTGCGCCGCCGCGGCGGTTTTAATGCTTACTTTTCCTGTTTTTGCGGCAACTTACGATATCCAAATTACCGCTCCGAAAGGTTTTTACAGCTATAAATCGGGGCAAAGCGCGGAAAGCACGGCAAAAATCCTCGGTATGACCGAGGAAGAGCTTGAAAATTACTGCACCGAAAACGGCATAGTGTTCATCGCCGCTAATAAGGATAATACAAAGCAGATAAGGGTCTGTGTAACCGAATCGGAATTTTCGTCAAGCATAGGCAATCTTTCAAACCTTTCGGACGATAAAATCACGGCGCTGATACCCGATATAACAGGCTCCGTCGGAGGAGAATTGCTTGAGAAAAACGGTCAAAGGTTTATTAAAACCTCCGAAAACTTAACCGATTCGGGCGGCGGATACAGCGTAATAAATTATGTCACGGTCGCGGCTAAAAAGGATTATATTTTATCCTTTTACACCGCCTTTGGAACAGACGCCCATTATTCCGAGGAGGTTTTTGACAGCTTTTCCTCCGCAGATTTTTATAAAGAAGCCGACGAAAAAAGTTATTTCGTATATGTTATTATCGCCGCGACAGTACTCTTAGTTTTAGGCTCGGCTTATATAATATTCACCCTTGTGCGGGATATTAAAAATGACCGCAAAGATAATATCTAAAAAATTCCCGCAAACCTTCTCGGTTTACGGGAATTTTATTCTTGTCTGTGACAAATTTTAAAGTTCGTCAAAAAAATGCAAAAAAATCATAATTTACCTATAATATTATCTGCCGACGCGCACAAAATAGTAATGCAAACGCAAGAGAAAAAATTATAGGAGAGAAAAATACAATGGCTAAGAATGTAGTACCTGAGGCTAAAGACGCCCTCAACCGTTTTAAGATGGAGGCTGCCAACGACCTTGGTGTTCCTTTCCCATCTTAAAACGGTTGTTTTATTGTTTTATATCTTCCATTTCACCAACAAATTTGTAAAAAATCCGTACCTCCTGCTCAAAAGGCGATGAATTGTGGGTTGCCCTTTTCTTACCCTTGGGCAGTATTTTAGGACCAACCTCAATTCTGTCTATAAAGGTAAGCAAGGTATCACGGTCGAGATTTTCGATATGACTATATTGCTTTGTGAGTTCAAAGAACATTTTGTAGTTGTCGCTTTTGCTCGTTTTTACGGTTTCTTCACTAAGCTCCGATAGCTCTTGCTTTATGGCAACAGATTCCTTTTGCAAATCGTCAACCATAAAGCTTAGTCGGTCATCCTCAAGCCGTCCCTCGGCATTGTCTACATAAAGCTTCGGAATTATTTTATCAATAACCGAAAGTCTGCTTTGCAGTTTTTCTCTACGAGCTTTTCGTTCCTTTATTGCCTTATCGGAATTTTCATCCTCCATAACACGCTGTACAATGCTGTCAATCTCCTCGTCTGTAAGAGAAATAAGGGAGTTCAGGTCTTCTGTTACAAGATTTATTAAATCAGCATATTTGATTCGGGTACCTTCGCAAGGGTTTACAATATCCTTGCGTTTGTTTATGCAGGAAAGATACCAGTACTTGTTTCGTTCACCCTTATAAACCGTACCGCAAGAGCATAAAGCGTGTCCGCAAAGCGCACAGTAGGCAACCCCCGAAAAAATACTTTTTCTGATATGCTCGTACTGCTGAAAGCTGCGTGTACCCTTACCCATATTTTCGTGCGCTTTTCGGAAGATTTCTTCGCTTACCAAGGCTTCGTGGGTATTCTCAGTTACAGCCCATCTTTCCGGCGGGATTGAGACCTTCTTTTTAGATTTCACACTTGCTTTTTTAGTTTTGCCTAAAAGCGTGTGTCCCAAATAAACCTCGTTTTTGAGTATTCGTTTAACCGTTGTATAGTTCCAAAGGTCAGACGCTCTCGCCGCTCCCTCAACGCTAAATTCGTCACGGTACAGCACTCGGTATTTAAGCGGCGGAATAACACCGTCATTGTTAAGATCCTGCGCTATTTTTCTTGACGAATCACCCTTTGCGGCGGCTTCAAAAATTCTCTTGACAACGGGTGCGGTCATTTCATCCGGAACAAGCTGATTTTTATTACGCTCCGCTTTCTTGTAACCGTAAGGCGGACAGGCACAATATAAACCGTCCTGCCGTTTGGTTTTAAGCACATCCTTGACCTTTCGTGAACCGTCTCGCAGATATACCTCGTTCATAGCGAACTGGAACGGCGCCATCACATTTTCGTCTTCGCTGTCAAAGTTGTCGGCAATGGCGATATACCTTACCCCGTGTTCAGGAAAAAACTGCTCGGCATAATAACTCGATTCACGCATATCACGGCCGAGACGGGATAGGTCTTTAGTTATTACCGTGTTTGCAAGACCATTATCAAGCTCACGCATCATTTCCTGAAAACCCGGTCGGTCAAAGTTACCGCCCGAATAACCGTCGTCGACAAACTCACGAACAAGGTTTATGCCGTTTTGCTCGCAGTATTTGTTTACAATCATACGCTGGTTGGTAATACTTGATGATTCACTTTTCTGCGCTTCTTCTCGGGATAATCTTAAATAAGCAAAGGCGATTTTATTTTGTTCGATTCTCATTTTACCTCCTTCGGCTGAATCGAACCACCGATATTATTATACACCATAGAGCCGCCCACTTCAAGCGACGGCGCATTATTTTTTGTATCTTTAACTCGCTGTTCAATAAGCATAGCGGTAGTTTTGTTCTCTGCAAAGACTCTGCTGATGATATATCTCGTATTCTGAATATCTCTGTAAATTTTCATTCGAACTTCCTCCTTTCTCTATCTTTTCCAAAGCAGTAAAAAATAAACATAGTGCTGACTCCTTTATGTTTTTTCCGAAAACATTTGCACTTAAAATATAAAGAAGTTTGTTTTTAAGTTTCAAGAAATCTGCTAAGAAAAGTCAAGAGGAAATCATAAAATATTAAGAAAAATCTTGTAATAATGCCTTTTTCGAAGATGGGTATAAGAAATAAAGGCGGCAAAGGCAAATTTTTGTCGCCTGACATAGGTGTTATAAAAAATCAATTAAATATTGCTGCTAAAAATCAGTTGGTCATTAATACCGTTGTATTGTCCTTCATTTCATTGAAGGCGCTGTTATTAAAAATGCAGAGAAGCTCTCGCAAAAGGTCATTTTGCAAAATAGTATAGTTCTTCGGCAAGATACCTTAAAGTTGTACAGATTGTTCTTCAATCAGTTCCATTGCGTGATTGACAGCTTGTCCCATATCGGTATTATCGGGCAGATTCAGCAGATAATCATAGCGTGCTTCTTCGGGAAGGAAGATTGCACTTTTTGTCTTAAAATCAGCCGCTTCAACGGGCAGAACTCTGCCGTTACGAACAGGACGGTCTTTCAGTATTTCTGCTTCAACGAACTTGACGCGGCTATAAGCATACCGCAGAAAGATAAGACCGAGCACAGGCATACAGTATTCCTGCGAGGTTACTTTTGAATCGGCACGCAGAAGATCCGCTGCCTCCCATAATTCTGTTTCAAGTTTGCGGATATTTATCATACTTTTCACCATCCAAAAATACAGTTATCTAACTTTTTTAGTTGTTCCTTCTTTTTTCTTTAAGTGTCTTTAAAATATCGTTGATATTGGATTCTTTTGCGACTTTGGGGTAGTCTTTTTCAAAATCTGCCAAAATATCTTTTGACGCGATTTCATCATTTTTTACCGATGCATATACGTTTTCTAAGTCACCGTTATCAAGTGCGTCCTCAATAAAAGGCTTTGAGTCCTCGGGGAAGGAATCCCAACTGCCGTAAAGATTCATAACCGCTGCATCAATTTTTTCATTGGAAGGTCAAATTTATCGCCAACGTGGTTTATCGCATCCTTCATTGAAGATGCGGCGTGAATCACGGCGTCAATATTGGTAGTCATGTCACGAAAGCCATAATTGGTCAGAATGGCGGCACCGCCAACCAAAACAATTTCTGCCGGCATTGATTTTCCATTAAGCCTTCTAAATTCTTTTGCCAATTCCTTGAGATAGGTATCAAGGTTTTCCCTTGTAAAACCGTCAAACGACATTACGAACCTCGTTTTCTACGATATTAAATCGCATAAATTCAGGAATGGCTTCCATAATGGAACGATGTTTTAATTCGTCATTTTTAGCAACCTTGGCTGCAACCAATACGCTTGCAGGGAAAAGAATGGTTTTAAGCTTCAAACTGCGCATATCGTCATATTGAGTGCAGATGGGAATATCGTTTTCTCTGCCGACGTAATCAAGCATAGCAAGGAAATAGAGACTTTCGGGATACCATTTTTTCTTATAGTATTTACGGATAGGATCTTCTTCCAAAAGTTTAATAATAAATTTATTCATTAAATGCTGTTTCAAAAATTAATGCTCTCTGAACAAAAACGTTCAAAGAGCATTTTGTAGCAATGTGCTTTTTTCTTGTGCGTCACAAATCTTTTACGCCATTTCTACTCCATTTTCGCAGGGAGTTATATTTTTTCGGTTTCTTGAAAACAGCAGTATCTATGGGGTTTTATAAGCAATTATCGATTTTTATGGAGTTATGAAAATCGGCTCGTGAATTACCATACCAAGCTTCATTACAATCTTCCTTTTTGAAAATGATTACATCAATTATTAATTATAAATCGTCAGAACAATATTATCAATGAAAAGTTGTAAATTAATTTAATTATAAAAAAAGACCTGCACATTTGTACAGGTCTGAATGTTGGCATCTACTTATTTTTCCGGGCAGCTTCCCGCCGAGTATCTTCAGCGCAAGCGAGCTTAACTTCCGTGTTCGGTATGGGAACGGGTGGACCCTCGCCGCAATCAACACCAACTGTTTTTTATCTGTCTTACCGACAGCTTTGTTATTATAACACCCTTATATCGATTTGTCAAGCATTTTTTTAAAAATCTTTTGCACACTTGTAGCGTTACAATTAATTTAAGGTTTTTCAAGATTTAATATTTACACGGCGCGAAAAAAGTGGTATTATGTTATTTGTATGGGACTATTAAAGATGAATGCTTATAAGCGTCTCATGAATTTTATTACAGGAGGAATTTTCAATGGCCAGAAAATTCAAGACCATGGACGGTAACAACGCCGCGGCTCATGTTGCCTATGCGTTTACCGAAGTAGCCGGAATTTATCCGATTACACCGTCCAGTCCTATGGCGGACTATGTTGATCAGTGGTCTGCTCAGGGACTTAAAAACATTTTCGGCACAACCGTAAAGGTTGCCGAAATGCAGTCCGAGGCAGGTGCCGCGGGTACTGTTCACGGCTCTTTGGCAGCCGGTGCTTTAACCACCACCTTCACCGCCTCTCAGGGACTTTTACTTATGATTCCGAACATGTACAAAATTGCGGGCGAATTGCTTCCCTGCGTTTTCCACGTTTCGGCACGCTGCGTGGCTTCTCACGCGCTTAACATTTTCGGCGACCACTCCGACGTATACGCCTGCCGTCAGACAGGCTTCGCAATGCTTGCCGAGACCAACCCGCAGGAGGTTATGGACTTAGCTCCCGTAGCTCACTTGGCTTCCATCGAGGGCAGAGTGCCGTTTATCAACTTCTTTGACGGCTTCCGCACCTCCCACGAAATTCAGAAAATTCAGGTATGGGATTACGAGGATCTTAAGGAAATGTGCGATATGGACGCGGTTGACGCCTTCAGAAAGCGCGCCCTTAACCCCGAGCATCCCGTAATGCGCGGTTCTCACGAGAACGGCGATATCTTCTTCCAGCACCGCGAGGCCTGCAACAAGTACTATGACGCTATGCCCGCGATTGTTGAGAAGTATATGGACAAGATCAACAGCAAAATCGGCACCGATTACAAGCTGTTCAACTACTACGGCGCACCCGACGCCGAGCGTGTTATCGTAGCAATGGGCTCTATCTGCGACGTTGCGGAGGAGGTTATCGACTACTTGACCGCTAAGGGCGAGAAGGTAGGTCTTGTAAAGGTTCGCCTTTACCGTCCGTTCAGCGCCGAAAGACTTGCCGAGGCTATCCCCGCTACCGCTAAGAAGGTTGCCGTTCTTGACAGAACTAAGGAGCCCGGCGCGTTAGGCGAGCCCCTTTACCTCGATGTTGTAGCCGCTCTTGCCGCTACCGGCAGAAAGGTTGATACGGTTGTAGGCGGTCGTTACGGCTTAGGCTCTAAGGACACACCGCCCTCAAGCGTATTCGCTGTATATAAGGAACTTCTTAAGGACGCTCCCAAGCACAACTTCACCCTCGGTATCACCGATGATGTTACCGATTTGTCTCTCGCTGAAGAGCCCGCTCCCAACACCGCGGCAGAGGGTACTATCGAGTGCAAGTTCTGGGGGCTTGGCGGCGACGGTACTGTCGGCGCAAACAAGGACTCTATCAAGATTATCGGCGACCATACCGACAAGTATGTTCAGGCATACTTCCAGTATGACTCTAAGAAGACAGGCGGTATCACCGTATCCCACCTGCGCTTTGGCGACAAGCCGATTAAGAGCCCCTACTACATCAACAAGGCGGACTTCGTTGCCTGCCACAACCCGTCCTATGTAATCAAGGGCTACAAGATGGTAAACGATGTAAAGCCGGGCGGCGTATTCCTTATCAACTGCCAGTGGACAGCTGATGAGCTTAACACTCATATGCCGGCTGAGGCTAAGCGTTACATAGCCAAAAACAACATTCAGCTTTACACCGTTAACGCTATCGATATTGCCGCCGAAATCGGTCTCGGCAAGCGTACAAATACCGTTCTTCAGTCCGCTTTCTTCTCACTTTCCAAGGTTCTCCCCGAGGAAGAGGCTATCGGCTATATGAAGGAGAAAGCCCAGAAGTTTATGAAGAAAGGTAAAGAAATCGTCGAGATGAACGAGAAGGCAATCGACGCAGGCGCTACCGCCTATGTTAAGATTGACGTTCCCGCCGACTGGGCTGACGCTGTGGACAACACCTCTGCCGTAAAGGAAGAGGGTCCCGCTAAGCTTGTCAAGATGGTTGACGATATTATGAAGCCGGTAGGTCTTATGAACGGTGATTCTCTCCCCGTATCCGTATTTATGGACCACGCCGACGGTACCTTTGAGCAGGGCGCTTCGGCTTACGAGAAGCGCGGCGTTGCGGTTATGGTTCCCGAGTGGAATCCCGAGACCTGCGCTAAGTGTAACAAGTGCGCCTTCGTTTGCCCCCACGCTACAATCCGTCCCTTCGTGCTCACCGCCGAGGAGGTTGCGGCTGCTCCGGCTACATTAAAGAAGGCTCCCAAGCCCTTCCTTAAGACGGACTACACCTATGCTTTGACCGTTTCTCCCCTTGACTGTATGGGCTGCGGCGTGTGCGTAGGCGTATGCCCCACCAATTCACTCAAGATGGTTTCTCAGGAGTCACAGCTTGTAGAGCAAGCTTCCTTCGATTACTGCGTTGCCAAGGTCGCCGAGAAGAAGGATGTTGCTACAGACGCAAACGTTATTACTTCACAGTTCAAAAAGCCGTTGCTTGAATTCTCAGGCTCCTGCGCGGGCTGTGCGGAGACCTCTTATGCACGCCTTATCACCCAGCTCTTCGGTGACAGAATGTATGTTTCCAACGCTACAGGCTGTTCTTCAATCTGGGGCGGACCTGCCGCTACATCACCCTACACCACCAATGCTAAGGGTCAGGGCCCCGCTTGGGCTAACTCCCTCTTTGAGGACAACGCCGAGCACGGCTACGGTATGTATTTAGGTCAGAAGGCTATCCGCGACCGTCTTATCGATGATGTTAAGCAGATTGCCACTTCCGACAAGGCGGACGAGGCTGTTAAGGCGGCTGCCGAGGAATATCTCGCAACCGTAGACAACGGCGCTAAGAACACCGCCGCTTCCGAGGCGCTTGTTGCCGCACTTGAAAAGCAAGGCGCAAACTGCCCCGTATGCAAGGATGTTCTTGATAATAAAGAATTCCTTAATAAGAAGTCTGTATGGATCTTCGGCGGCGACGGCTGGGCTTACGATATCGGCTTTGGCGGCGTTGACCACGTTCTCGCTCAGGGCAACGATGTAAACATTATGGTATTCGATACTGAGGTTTACTCCAACACCGGCGGTCAGGCTTCTAAGGCATCCAACATCGGTCAGGTTGCTCAGTTCGCGGCGGCAGGTAAGGCTATCGCCAAGAAGAGCCTTGCCGAGATAGCTATGTCCTATGGCTACATCTATGTAGCTCAGATTGCTATGGGCGCTGATATGAACCAGACCTTAAAGGCTCTTAAAGAGGCTGAGGCTTATCCGGGTCCGTCCCTTGTAATCGGATACGCTCCCTGCGAGATGCACTCGATTAAGGGCGGTATGGTTAACTGCCAGAAGGAAATGAAGAAGGCTGTTGACTGCGGCTACTGGGATATGTTCCGTTACAATCCCGCTCTCAAGGCAGAGGGCAAGAATCCCTTCGCGCTTGACAGCAAGCCCGCAACCGCTGACTATAAGGACTTCATCATGGGCGAGGCTCGTTACTCCTCACTCACACGTTCCTTCCCCGACCGCGCTGAACAGCTCTTCGACAAGGCCGCCGAGACCGCAAAGGCTCGCCGCGCTCACCTCGAGAAGCTGGTTAAGCTCTACGGCACCGAAGAATAATCGGAATATTAAGCACATCGCTTAGATAACATTGAAGCCTCCGACTTTTTTAGTCAGAGGCTTCAATTAATATAAAGAGCACGAAAAGACAAAATTTTAAGTCTTTCCGTGCTCTTTTGGTTATTAGTTTATTTTTCCGTAAAGAGGCATATCCCCGTCACGCTTGGGTTCTCTTGCGGGAACGTCAGAGACAGTTCTTTGCGGCGCGCGTCTGCGCGAATTGCCGTCGCGCCTGCCGTTTTCTCTCTTCGGGGGACGTATATCCCCGCCCTCAACCGCGATAACAACTCGCCGTGCGCTTCCCTCGCCGAAGGAGTTTGAAACCACGCCGTCAATGCTCTGAACAGCAGTATGGATAATCCTGCGCTCGTAAGGATTCATCGGCTCAAGGCTACGGCTTTTGCCTGTTTTAAGCACCTGCTCCGATACGCGCTTTGCAAGGCTTTTAAGCGCCTCCTCGCGCTTTTCGCGGTAGTTCCCGATATTTATTGCTACCTTGTAATACCCGCCGCCGTTGTTTGCGGCAAGACCTGTAAGATACTGTATAGAGTCAAGGGTTTCGCCCCTGTGACCTATAACTGTGCCAAGTCCCTTGCCGTCAAGCTCAATAAGGGCGGCGTTTTCCTTCTCAGCAACCTTAATTTTAAGCTCGGTACAGCCGAGACCTTCAAGTATTGTATTAAGATACGCAATTGCCTTTCCTGCTTTAGAATCGGCAGGGATTTCCGAAGCGTCCTTTGGTTCGCCGTATCCGTCGTGTATATCATACTTTTTCGGCTGTGCAGCCGAAGTGTCAGACTTGCTCTGCTGTTTTGCGTCTTCCGTCTTCTGCGGTTCCGATTTATTTTCTTTTTTCGGTGCCTTTGGAGCGTTTTTTTTCTGCGCCTTGGGTTTTTCGTCGGGAATTTCCGTAAACACCCTTACCTGCGCCTGTCGTCCGCCGAAAAGTCCCAAAGTCTTTTTCTTAGGTGTTGCAATGACCTCAAACTGAATATCCGCTTCCTCTGAAACGTTCAATTCAGCAATTGCGTTTTCCTTTGCCTCGGCTATTGTGCTGCCGAAGCCTATTGCCTCTTTAATCAAGAGATAACCTCCTTATCCTTTTTTATTCGGCATTTTCGCCGTTAATCTTTGCTTGATTAATCTTTTTAATTTGAGTCTCCTCAAAATCACATTCTTTATTTAACTCCTTAAGCCGTTCGCGGGAGAGCATTTTATGCGGTCCGTAGAACTGCTGAACGCCAAGCTGAATAAAGCCGCCGATAAGCGAGGAACACGCCCAGTAGAAGGTAACTCCTCCCGGCAGAGTAAAGCCGATAAACAGCGATATTAAGGGCATAGTAAGCATCATACCCATCATATTAGGCGCGTCGGGATTAATCTTTTTCTGCATTAACGTGGAAAGCACACTTGTGAGCATCTGAGCTAAAAACGCTATAATCGGCATTACCCATATGAGCTGTGCGTCATTGAAAATATCAAAGGAGAATTTCGGGGTCTGTGTAAGGTTAATTCCAAAGAAATTGAAATTTAAGGTTCCGAGCTTATTCGCGATTTCGGGAATATTAAGACTTCCGCTGCGCACAGCCTCGATAATCTGAAGCTCGCCTCGTGCGTTCGCAGCAATGCCTAATTGCTTTGACGCTTCGGATATTGTTGCCGAGTCTATGTGCAAAAGGTAGGTCAGCGGCGACATAATGAGCCAGTAAATGCTCAGCATAATCACCATACGGAGAACCATCGGCAGACAGCCGCCCGACATAGAGACATTTTCCTCTTGATACAGCTGCTGCATAGCCTCGCTGTATTTCTGCTTATCGTCGCCGTAACGCTTCTTAAGCTCATCAAGCTTGGGTTTAATCCTTGTCTGTTGAACGGAGGATTTCTGACTCTTAATACTAAGCGGTATAAACGCAAGATTTGCAAGAAGTGTGAAAACAAAAACAGAGGCGGCGAAATTTCCGCCGAAAATTCCGGCTAAAAACTCAAGCACCCAGCCGAGAGGTATATTGATAATATTAAATATTGTTTGCATCTAAGCACCGTCCATTCGCGCCGCGTGAAGGCGGCAACGGTTATTTTTAATATTGATTTTATAAATTAATGCCGCGCCTTTTTTTCGGGAACGGGGTCATAGCCGCCCTTGCAGAACGGATTGCACCTTAAAATTCTCCAAATACCGAGCGCCGTCCCGACAATTGCCCCTCTTTTTTGTATCGCCTCAATCGCGTAGGCGGAGCAGGTAGGGGTAAATCGGCAGCAGGAAATTTTGCGCGGCGAGATGTTTTTCTGATAAAATTTAATTATGCTTATCAGCAGCCTGCTCATTTTCTTTTTTTTCGCTCCATACGCCCGCCGATTTCAACAGCGACTTCATAGACGCCGCGGCGGCTGTGCTTTTAATGTCAAGTATACGCGTTCTTGCCACTATTACAAAATCGTATCCTGAATTAATATTCGGCAAGCATTCTCTGAACGCGGCGGTGATAACCCGCTTTGCACGGTTGCGCTTTACCGCGCATCCGAGCTTCTTCCCCGCGGTAATACCTAGGCGTATCCCCCTGCGGTTTTTTACCGCGTAGATTACGAAATAAGGGGAAACATATGATTTCCCTTTTTTATAAGCGCGGCGGAAGCTGTAATTCTCTTTCAGTTTAATTATACTATTCATATTATACTATTCATAGGCTTAATAAAAGGAAAAGCCACATTTAAGTGGCTTTAGTATGTCAACTGCTTTCTGCCCTTCGCTCTGCGGCGTGCGAGCACCTTACGGCCGTTAGAGGTTGCCATTCTCTTTAAAAAGCCATGCTCCTTTTTTCTGTGGAGCTTCTTAGGCTGATATGTCCTTTTCATTTACGAACCCTCCTTATTATACACATTGGCGGTTATGTGGACCAAGTTTAAGTCCCGAGAAATTAAGTCATAACCTATCGATTTTAAATTATAACCCAAATTCTATGCATATGTCAACAAAAATATTTCTAAATACGCAAATTTACAAAAATTTTAGACCCTGCTGTATAAAATTTCGGCTTTCCCCGAAATTTTAACCTCAAAATCCGCGGGGATAAAAATACTTCCGCCTTTTTTCGCCGATAGAGAGCCGCCGCCCCACGCAATATTAAGCTCGCCGCTAAGCACCAAAAGAGAAATAAAGCTGTCGCGCAGGCAAAGGTCGGTTTCTCCGTCAAGCGACAAAAGCTCGGCGGTAAACAAATCGCAGGAGGCAAGCTTTCTTACGCTGCCGAAATTCTCCTTTTTAATTTCTCCGACACTTCCGTAGGGCAAAACGGGCGGGGTGCGTTTTGTTACCTCAAGCGCCTTTTCAATGTGCAAAGGACGCGGCTTGCCGTCGGCGCCAAGCCTCCCATAATCCGAAACGCGGTAGGTGGTATTCGAGTTCTGCTGAACCTCGGCTATAAGTATTCCCTCACCTATCGCGTGTAGCGTACCTGCGGAAATAAAGAAAACATCGCCCTTGTGAACGGGGACATAATTGCAGATTTCGGGCAGGGTATTATCCTTAATCCTGCGCTCAAATTCCTCCCTTGAAACCTCGCGGTTAAAGCCGTAAATAAGCTCGGAGCCCTCGTCACAGTCGACAACGTACCACATCTCGGTCTTGCCGAACTCGCCCTCGTTCTTAAGAGCGTATTCATCGTCAGGGTGAACCTGAACCGAAAGGCGGTCCTTAGCGTCGATAAGCTTTATTAAAAGCGGAAAATACGGAAACGCTGCCGCTTTTTCGCCGATAGCCTTATCGCCCCAAAGCTCTATTGCCTCAGCCAAGGTCTTGCCTGCAAGAGAGCCGTTTGCCACCGTATCCGCGCCGTCCTTATGGCAGGAAAGCACCCATGCCTCGGCGGCTATTTCCTTTTCCGTCTCATAGTTATATTCGTTTTTTAGCCTTGTTCCGCCCCAAAGGTAGTCCTTAACAGCGGGCTTTAATAATAACGGATACATAATTTTTGCTCCTTATATCTCATTTATAATAATTATACCACATATTTCCAAAATAGCAAGAAATCTTATTGACACTACGGTTCGTGAGTGCTAATATATGTGAAAAGAGAGGAGAATACCTATGAAATATGAAGTTTTACATCTAAAGGATTATTACCCGTTTTTGGGGGAGAACGGCTGCGACCCCACGGTCGAAATATATCTGCCTTATAATATGACCGAAATGCACCGTGAAAACGACAAAAGACCCTGTATGGTGGTCTGCCCGGGCGGAGGCTACAGTCATTGCTCCCAGCGTGAGGCTGAGCCTATAGCTTTACAGTTCCTGCCTCAGGGATATAACGTGTTTACTATTACATATTCCGTCGCTCCCCACTGTTTCCCTACCCAGCTTCGCGAGGTCGCGGCATTAATGGAGCTTATATATAAGAACGCTGACCTTTGGAACTGCGACACCTCTAAAATCGCGATAATCGGCTTCTCCGCGGGAGGTCACCTTGCCGCCCATTATTCGACAATGTTCGACTGCAAGGAGGTAAGGGAGGTCTTCCCCGAAAGCAAAAGCGTAAACGCCTCGGTGCTTTGCTACCCCGTAATAACCGCCGATCCTGCCCACGCGCATATGGGAAGCTTTTACAATCTGCTTGGAAAAAAAGACATTTCCCACGAGGAGATAGAGTACTTCTCCTGCGACCGAAATGTTAAAGACAGTACCCCGCCCGCCTTTATATGGCATACCGCTGAGGACAACTGCGTACCTGTTATGAACAGCCTTTTATACGCAGGGGCGCTCAGCGAGCACAAGGTGCCGTTCGAGCTTCATATATACCCCTACGGACGCCACGGCTCATCAACCTGCGACGCCCAGACCCTCGACTCGGTTGATAACGGACTTGCTCACGCAAACGCATGGCTTACAAGCCTTAAAAGCTGGCTCAAAATGATAGGCTTTACAAAATAAATAATATTAAATAATCTCCGCCCCTTAATAAGGGCGGAGAATTTTTTTGCAATAAATGTTTACAAAAGAGGGTGTGTCCCTCTTTTTTTATTATGCAATAGCCAAAATATTTTGAATCGGGGAGGTGACAGATAAAATGGCTGAAGCGATAGTTTCCGCGGGAGCGTCGGTTATTGTCGGAGTATTTTCTCTCGTCGGAGTAATAATTACAAACAGCCGCGCAAACAGCAAAATGCACAACGATATAAAAACCGCTCAGGCGGTAACCGAAGAACGAATAAAAGAGCTTGCCCGTGAAGTGCGCATGCATAATGACTTCGCGCGGCGAATACCTGTTATTGAGGAACAGGTCAAGGTTGTAAATCACCGTGTTGCAGACCTTGAGGAATTTCACAAACCGAATAATTAGGAGGAATCAAAATGGTAAACATTATAAAAATCGACTGTCCGAAAGACAAAATTAGTATTAAGTGTCCGTATGCTATGACCCCTACGCGCATAGTTATACATAACACCGCGAATGACGCAAGCGCGGACAACGAAATTGCGTATATGCATACTAACAATAAACAGACCTCTTTCCATTTCGCCGTGGACGATAAGAAGATTATTCAGGGTATTGAGCTTAACCGCAACGCGTGGCACGCTTCCGACGGCAACGGCAAGGGCAACCGTGAGGGTATAGCGATTGAGATATGCTATTCAAAGTCGGGCGGCGAGCGTTGGCTTAAGGCCGTCGAAAATGCCGCAGAATTGACCGCTAAGCTGTTAAAGGATTACGGTTGGGGAATTGATAAGGTTACCAAACATCAGGACTACAGCGGCAAGCATTGTCCGCACAGAATACTTGACGAGTACGGCTGGGATAATTTCCTTAACCTTGTAAAGAGTTATATGGAAAGTACCGCCGCGTCCAAACCCTTCCCCGCTCCGTCAAAGCCTGATGTTATCTATCAAGTGTGGGACGATGTTAAAAATAAATGGCTGCCGAATGTCAAAAACGACAGCGACTACGCGGGGATATTCGGTCACGATATATGCGCTGTATTTGCCAATCTTTCAAGAGGCAACATCTTTTACAAGGTGCATTATAAAGGCGGTAAATGGCTGCCCGAGGTTAAGAACCGCGCCGATTACGCGGGATTGTTCAACAGACCTATTGACGGGCTTATGATGAAAACCGACACAGGCGCGAAAATTTACTGCCGAGTACACCTGCGCCGCTCTAATAAGTGGCTGCCGTGGGTGACAGGCTACTCCGAAAGTGACAATAACAACGGATATGCGGGTATAATCGGTCAGGAAATTGACGGTATACAGATTAAGTTTTAAAGGAGGGATAAATAATGAACAAAAACGTTGCAAAATGGCTTAAGGCGGCGGCGGTTCGTGCTGTTAAGACAATAGCTCAGACCGCAGTTGCGACCATAGGCACCTCGGCGGTGCTGTCCGCCGTGGACTGGCGGGTTGTTGTTTCCGCTTCTCTGCTTGCGGGGCTTCTCTCGGTGCTGACGAGCGTTGCGGGACTGCCTGAAGTTAAGGAATAATAACTTTGTCCCCCCGTCTGAACTCTAAGTTCGGACGGGGATTTTTTATATACATTCGTTATCGTATAAAATACAAGCTGATGAACAATTGATTTATTCGGAGTTTTTTGCTATAATCATTATAATATATAAAAAGCGGGAAATAATATTTAATAGTCCTTGTGGAGGTGTTTTTATGTGTACTGCAGCAACCTACAAAACAAATGATTTTTATTTTGGAAGAACCCTTGATTATGAATTTTCCTACGGTGACGAGGTGACGGTTATGCCGCGCAATTATCCGCTTAAGTTTCGTGCCGCGGGCGGTTTGGAAAAGCATTACGCGGTAATCGGTATGGCGCACGTTGCGGGAGATTACCCGCTTTTTTATGACGCGATCAATGAAAAGGGACTTGGAATGGCGGGACTTAATTTCGTGGGTAACGCCTACTACCGCGATGAGTCCGAAGGCAAGGACAATGTAGCGCAGTTTGAATTTATACCTTGGATTTTAAGCAAATGCGCCACGGTAAAGGAAGCAACAAGTCTGCTTGAAAATATAAATATCACTAATACTCCGTTCAGCGATAAGCTACCAATAGCCCAGCTCCATTGGATTATCGCCGACCGTAGCGGCACCATAACCGTGGAATCGGTAAAAGAAGGCATAAAAATTTACGATAATCCTGTGGGGGTGCTGACCAACAATCCGCCCTTTGACGAGCAGATGTTTAGGCTAAACGATTATATGCACCTTTCGCCAAAATCTCCTGCAAATCTCTTTTCGGACAAGCTTTCGCTTAATACCTACAGCCGCGGAATGGGCGGGCTCGGACTCCCCGGCGACCTGTCCTCCCAATCCCGCTTTGTAAGAGTCGCCTTCACTAAAATGAACTCGGTTTCGGGAGCCTCGGAAAACGAGAGCGTCAGCCAATTTTTCCACATTTTAGGCTCTGTCGACCAGCAGAGGGGTTGCTGTGAGGTGGACGGCGGTAAATATGAAATTACCCTTTATACCTCCTGCTGTAACGCCGACAAGGGTATATATTATTACACCACCTATGAAAACCACCAAATCACAGCTGTGGATATGCACAGAGAAAACCTTGACGGCACACTACTTGCGCGCTATCCTCTTATTACGGGAGAGCAGATTAAAATACAAAATTAAATGTTTTATATATAAAACCGCCTGTTTCGGATTTAACCCGAAGCAGGCGGTTTTAACTTTAATATTACATCTTAGCAAGGTTTGCCTTGAGGTTGCCTAACTGTTCGCGAAGCTCTTGCGGCAGCTTGTCGCCGAACTTCTTGTAATGCTCCTCGATTTCCTCGGCTTCCTTGGTCCAAACGTCCTTGTCAACCTTAAGAATGCTCTTTAAGGTGTCAAGATCCATATCAAGGTCGGTCAGGTCAATATCCTCAGGCTTCGGAACATAGCCGATAGCGGTTTCCTCCGCGTCGGCCTTGCCCTCGCAGCGGTCAATTATCCAGTTAAGCACGCGCATATTGTCGCCGAATCCCGGCCAGATAAAGTTGCCCTCGTCGTCGGTACGGAACCAGTTGACGTTGAAAATCTTGGGAGCTTTGTCACCAAGCTTTACGCCCATATCGAGCCAATGCTGGAAGTAGTCGCCCATATTATATCCGCAGAAGGGCAGCATAGCCATCGGGTCGCGGCGAACAACGCCTACCGCGCCCGCGGCGGCGGCTGTGGTCTCAGACGCCATTGCGGAGCCTATGAACACGCCGTTAACCCAATCCTTTGATTGATATACAAGGGGAGCGCACTTAGCGCGGCGGCCGCCGAAGATAATAGCGGAAATCGGCACGCCCTCGCCCTTGTCAAACTCGTCGGAAATGCAGGGGCAGTTCTTAGCGGGAGCGGTAAATCTTGAGTTCGGATGAGCGGCGTAGGTTGACTTGTCCGCCTTGTTGAACTTGGAAGCGTCCCACTTGTTGCCCTTCCAGTCGAGCGCGTTCTGCGGAAGATCCTTGTTAAGTCCCTCCCACCAAACGGTGTTATCGTCAAGATTGAGTGCAACATTTGTAAAGATTGTATTTTTCTTTGTGCTCTCGAGCGCGTTGAAGTTGGAGTGAGCGTTGGTTCCGGGAGCTACGCCGAAGAAGCCGTTTTCGGGGTTGATGGCGTAGAGACGTCCGTCAGGACCTATCTTCATCCAGGAAATATCGTCACCGACGGTCCAAATCTTATAGCCCTTCTTGCGGAGATATTCAGGCGGAATAAGCATTGCAAGATTGGTCTTGCCGCAGGCGGACGGGAAAGCGGCGGCTATATATTTAACCTCGCCCTGCGGGTTCTGGAGACCCAAAATGAGCATATGCTCAGCCATCCAGCCCTCTTTCCAGCCCTGATAAGAAGCTATACGCAGAGCAAAGCACTTTTTACCTAAAAGCACGTTTCCGCCGTAAGCGGAGTTAACAGAGATAATGGTGTTGTCCTCGGGAAAGTGGCAGATATATCTGTTCTCGGGGTCAACATTGCATTTAGCGTGGAGACCGCGAACCCAGTCGTTGCTGTCGCCTAATACCTCAAGTACCTTAGCGCCGATACGGGTCATAATCGCCATATTAAGGACAACGTAGATAGAATCGGTTACCTCAATACCTATTTTAGCAATCGGAGAGCCGATCGGTCCCATAGAATAAGGAATGATATACATTGTGCGTCCCTTGTAAGAACCGCGTGCGATATTGTAAAGCTTAGTATACATCTCCTGCGGGTCGCACCAGTTGTTGGTAGGACCTGCGTTTTCCTTTGTCTTAGAGCAGATAAAGGTTCTGTCCTCGACACGGGCTACGTCGTTAGGAAGAGTTCTGTGCAGATAGCAGCCGGGAAGCTTTTCCTCGTTAAGCTTAATCATTTCGCCTGACTCTACCGCTTCCTTGCGAAGACCCTCAAGCTGTTCCTCGCTGCCGTCTATCCAGACAACCTTATCAGGATTTACAAGTTCCTTGACTTCGTCAAGCCACTTTAAAACCGTTTTATTGTTGGTCATTTTGATATCCCCTTTTCAAAAGTTCAAATTTTTGCCTTATACATTATAACCTATTAAAAAAAGAAATGCAAGAAGATTGTAAAAAAATTAACAATATCTTAAACTTTTAGCAATCATATTAAGTATTTACACGAAATACTTACTTATAATAATATTGACATAAGAAGAAAAAAGTTTTAAACTGTTATTATAAATCAATAAGGATGGAAAAATATGGTTGACGGTTTCATCAAGGTTGCCGCGGGAGTGCCCGGTTGCACCGTAGCAGACGTTGCGGCTAATACAAAGGAAATTAAAAGACTTATAGGCAAAGCAAATGACTTGAAAATCAATCTTCTGGGTCTTCCCGAGCTTTGCATTACGGGGTACACCTGCGGGGATTTGTTTTTTTCGGAGACTCTGCTTACCTCGGCAAAGAACGCCCTTAAGGAAATTACCGAATATACCGCGGGCTTATACCCGATTGTAATTGTCGGCGTGCCGCTTATATATTCTTCAAAGCTTTTTAACTGCGCGGCGGTACTGTCGAACGGAAAAATCCTAGGTATAGTGCCGAAAACCTATATGCCTAATTACGCCGAGTTTTACGAGCAAAGGCAGTTTTCCTCGGGAGTGCTTGTCGGCAAGGACGCTATTCTAAATATATGCGGAATTACCGCACCCTTTGGGACAGAGCTTATCTTTGCTCATAACGAAATGCCCGAATACACCTTTGGTCTTGAAATATGCGAGGATTTGTGGGCGGCGGCGCCCCCGTCCGAAAGGCTTTGCAGAGGGGGAGCGAATATAATTGTAAACCCCTCCGCCTCGAACGAGGTAATAGGCAAGGCGGAATACAGGGCGTCTCTTATCTCATCAACCTCCGCAAGGCTTTTGTGCGGATATATTTACTCTTCGTCGGGAAGCGGTGAGTCAACGCAGGACCTGGTCTATTCGGGACATTGCCTTATCTGCGAAAACGGCACGACCCTTGCGGAAAGCGAGCCGTTCAGCGAAAAAGAGCTTACAGTCACCGAAATCGACCTTAAAAAGCTTTCGGGCGAACGGCATAAAAACACGAGCTTTGAGCCGCTTTGCGGTCTTAAAACCGTCACCTTCGAGCAGAAAAAAATCACAACCGAAATCACAAGGAATATAGCTAAAAGCCCATTTGTCCCGACCGACAGTGCCGATATTAACAGCCGCGCCGAGGCGATACTCCGTATCCAGTCCTACGGGCTTAAAAAGCGGCTTGCACATACTCATTCCAAAACCGCGGTCATCGGAATTTCAGGCGGACTTGACAGCACCTTAGCTCTGCTTGTTGCCGTACGCGCGATGAGGCTTTTAAACCGCCCTTTAAGCGATATTCAGGCGGTAACAATGCCTTGCTTCGGTACAACAAGCCGCACCCGCTCCAATTCAGAAAAGCTTTGCCGTCTACTAGGGGTAACCTTTAAAGAAGTCAACATCACCGCTGCGGTAAATCAGCATTTTTCGGATATAGGTCAAAGTCCCGACAGCCTTGACGTAACCTTTGAAAACTCGCAGGCGCGGGAGCGCACGCAGGTGCTTATGGATATTGCGAACAAGACAGGCGGTATGGTTATAGGCACAGGCGATTTGTCGGAATTAGCCCTCGGCTGGGCGACCTACAACGGCGACCATATGTCTATGTACGCGGTCAATTCCTCGGTACCAAAAACCCTTGTGCGGTATATTATCCGCCACGAGGCAGAAAGCGCGGAAAGCGAGCTTAAAGCGGTACTGCTCGATATACTCGACACCCCCGTTTCACCCGAGCTGCTGCCTGCCGACGAAAAGGGAGAGATTGCCCAAAAGACCGAGGATTTGGTAGGTCCTTACGAGCTGCACGACTTCTTCCTTTATCATATATTGCGTAACGGCGAATCGCCTAAGAAAATCTACCGCTTAGCGCTTATCGCATTTTGCGGCGATTATGACAAGGGTACGATTAAGCATTGGCTTACCGTGTTTATAAGGCGGTTTTTCTCACAGCAGTTCAAGCGTTCCTGTCTGCCCGACGGACCTAAGGTCGGCTCGGTTACCCTCTCGCCCCGCGGCGACTGGCGTATGCCGTCCGACGCGTCTGCCGAAAGCTGGCTTAAGGAGCTTGAGGAGCTAAAGTGATTTTTGGCAAAAGCAATCAAACATTTTAGCGCTAATTATATAAAATAAATTTTGAGCAGGGTATACGCCCTGCTCAAGTTTTTATATTTTTTTCAATACTCCGTTACTCCGTTGAATACAAGCACAGCGTCACCCGTCAGAATTATCCGTTCGTCTGTGTAGTTTACAATAAGGTCGCCGCCCTTTACCTTTACGGTAATGTCCTCGCCCTTGTTGCACTTGCCGGTCTCGCAGGCGGCGGCAACCGCGGCGCAGGCACCCGTACCGCAGGCGGAGGTTTCGCCGTTTCCGCGCTCCCACACCCGCATTTTAAGGGTGTTTTTATTTACAAAGCGCACAAACTCGGTATTTATCCGCTCGGGGAAAATCGGGGCGTTTTCAAATTTCGGCCCTACCGTTTCAATGTCGATATCCTCTATACTGTCACAGAAAAGCACGCAGTGGGGATTGCCGACATTCACGCAGGTTATGTTGTAAATCTTATCCCCTATCATAGCGGGGTAATCTACAAGCCTATCGGCATTTATTGTTGAGGGCAATTCCTTGGTTTCAAAGCGCGCCCTGCCCATATCCACCGAGGCGAGGGTGACCTTACCCCCTGAAGTGTAAAGCTCTAAGCTCTTTACACCGCTTGCAGTCTCGATAGTTATATTCTCGCCCGAAGCATAGCCGTTATCGTAAAGGTATTTCGCGGCACAGCGTATGCAGTTGCCCGCCATTTTACCCTCCGAGCCGTCGCGGTTGAATATCCGCATTTTAGCGTCGGCAATTTCCGATTTTTCAATAAGCACAATTCCGAAGCCGCCTATTCCTAAATGACGGTCGCAAAGGCTAATGCACAGCGACTCGGGGCAGGTGATGGAATTATCAAAGTTTTCGATAAAAATGTAGTCATCGCCCGTTGCCTGCATTTTTGAGAATTTAAGGCTCTGCCTTTCGGTTCTCATATCGTTGATGTCCACAAGCTCGGTGTTTTGCTGATTGTAGCGGGCGGCGGTTATATCCGCAAGAGCGTTCGCCGTATCAAGGGAGGTAAGGCAGGGGATTGACAGCTGCAATGCCCGCCTGTGAAGGGCGATATAATCCTCCACGGTGGAGTCCATAAGGGCACCCGTGTAGATAATGTAGCTTATATCACCCTTTTCCAATAGCTTAAAGGCGTTGTCGCTCTCCTTAATGCCCGCGATTTCGGTCACGGCAATGCCGAGGGTTCTTATCGTCTCGGCGGTTTCGGCGGTGGCGTAAAGCTTTAGCCCTAAATCGTAGAACTTTTTAGCAAGGGATACCACCTCGTGCTGATCGTGGGTGTCCACGCTTAAAAGCACACCGACATCTTTCTGTAAAACAGAGGATTTAAGGGTCATTCCCGCCGCAGTAAGCCCCTTAAAGAGGGCTTCGGTAAGGGTCTTTCCGAGTCCTAAAACCTCGCCTGTCGATTTCATTTCGGGCCCTAAGTAGGAGTTGACATCGTTAAGCTTTTCAAAGGAGAATACCGGCACCTTAACGGCAAAATAGGGCGGGATTTTGTGCAGTCCCGTGCCGCAGCCTAATTCCTTAAGGGTACTTCCCGTCATAACGCGGGAGGCAATGTCCACCATCGGCACACCCGTCACCTTGCTGATATAGGGCACGGTGCGGGAAGCTCTGGGGTTAACTTCAATTACATAAAGCTCGTTGTTGTAAATAAGGTACTGAATATTTACAAGTCCCTTAGTGCCTAATGCCAGCGCCAGCTTTTCGGAACAATCCACAATACGGCGCATCATTTTATCGTTAATGCTGTAGGGCGGGTAAACGGCTATTGAGTCGCCGCTGTGTACCCCTGCCCGCTCGATATGCTGCATAACGCCGGGGATAAGCACATCCTTGCCGTCCGAGATAACGTCAACCTCTAACTCCTTGCCCGCCATATATTTATCGACAAGCACGGGGTTGTCTATGCCCTGCGCCAAAATGCGCTCCATATAAACCTTAACCTCGTCCTCGTTGTGGACTATCTTCATGTTCTGCCCGCCTATTACATAGGAGGGGCGCAAAAGCACGGGGAAGCCTAAGCTGTTTGCGGCTTCTATAGCCTCATCTAAGGTGTTTACACCCACGCCCTTAGGTCTTTTTATGGAGAATTTTTCGAGTAATTCGTCAAACCGCTCCCTGTCCTCGGCAAGGTCTATGCCCTCGGCAGATGTGCCGAGAATCGGTATACCGCTACTATCCAAGAATTTTGTGAGCTTAATAGCGGTCTGACCGCCGAAAGCCACAACCACCCCTACCGGCTTTTCGACCTTAATAATATTCATTACATCCTCGTCTGTAAGGGGCTCGAAATAAAGCCTGTCCGCCGTGTCGTAATCGGTCGAAACGGTTTCGGGGTTGTTGTTGACGATTACAACATCATATCCCGCATCTTTCAGCGTCCAAACGCAATGAACCGAGGAATAGTCAAACTCTATTCCCTGACCGATTCTGATAGGACCCGAGCCTAAAACCATAATAACCGGCTTGCCCGAGCGTTTAAAGGAACGCGCCTCGCACTCGTTACCGTATGTCGAGTAGAAATAGGGGGTCACCGCGTCAAACTCCGCGCCACAGGTATCAACCATTTTGTAGGCGGCGTTCATTTCGGGCAAAGCCGCCGCACCCGAAATGCGCTTTAACGCCTTGTCGGTGTAGCCCAGCTTTTTACCCTTTAAATAGAGGATTTCGTCAATACCGTTTTCAATTTCCTTTTCGTAATTAACAAGGTTTAAGAGCTTATAAAGGAAGAAGCGGTCGATTCGGGTGATTTCAAATATTTCGTCCACCGAAATTCCATTTTTAAGCGCCTCAAAAACCGTGAATAAACGGCGGTCATCGGCGATTTTAAGCCTTTCTTTAATATCAAGGTCTGAAATGGGGGCGGCGTTAAGGGTATCAAGGGAAATTTCCGCTCCCCTTACCGCCTTCATAATTCCCTCTTCAAAGCTTTGACCTATCGCCATAACCTCGCCCGTGGCCTTCATTTGAGTGCCAAGCTTACGGGAAGCGCCCGCAAATTTATCAAAGGGCCATTTAGGCAGCTTTACCACAACATAGTCGAGCGCCGGCTCAAAGCAGGCGCAGGTTTTGCCCGTAATATCGTTTGTAATCTCGTCAAGGGTGTAGCCGAGGGCAATTTTGGTGGTGATTTTCGCAATCGGGTAGCCTGTCGCCTTAGAGGCTAAAGCCGAAGAGCGGGAAACTCTGGGGTTCACCTCAATTACCGCGTACTCAAAGCTGTCGGGGTTAAGGGCGAACTGGCAGTTACAGCCCCCCACAATGCCGAGAGCGGAAATAATGTTAAGCGCCGCGCTACGGAGCATCTGATACTCCTTGTCCGAAAGGGTCAGCGCTGGGGCGACAACAATACTGTCCCCCGTGTGAACGCCTACGGGGTCGAAGTTTTCCATACTGCAGACCGCAATAACATTCCCCGCGTAGTCCCGCATAGTCTCAAACTCAATCTCTTTCCACCCGAAGATGTACTTTTCCACAAGTATTTGGGTAATGGGGGATAAATCGAGCCCTGTTTTGGCTATGATTTTAAGCTCCTCCGCGCTATTCGCAACGCCGCCGCCCGCACCGCCTAAGGTAAAGGCGGGGCGCACTATTACGGGGTAGCCGATTTTTTCTGCTATTTTAAGGGCGGTATCAATATCGTTCGCAATGTCCGAGGGGATGGTCGGCTCGCCGATTTCAGCCATAGTATCCTTAAAGAGCTGTCTGTCCTCGGCTTTGTCGATAGCCTCGGCGTTAGTGCCGATAAGACGCACGCCGTTTTCTGCCAAAAAGCCGTCCTTGTCAAGCTGCATTGCGATGGTAAGTCCCGTTTGACCGCCCAAGCCCGCCAAAAGACTGTCGGGCTTTTCCTTTAAAATAATGCGTTTTACGGTTTCCTCTGTAAGGGGCTCCAAGTATATTTCGTCGGCTAAGGCTTTATCGGTCATAATGGTGGCGGGGTTGGAGTTCACAAGCACCACATTTACGCCCGCGTCCCTTAGCACACGGCAGGCCTGCGCCCCCGCATAGTCAAACTCCGCCGCCTGCCCTATAACGATAGGGCCCGAGCCTATAACCAAAACCTTTTTTATACTTTTATCAAAAGGCATTTATTTTTCCTCCATAAGCTTTATAAAGCGGTCGAATAAAAAGGATGTGTCGTGCGGACCCGACGCCGCCTCTGGGTGGAACTGCACCGAAAAGGCGTTTATATCCTCATAATCTATCCCCTCACAGGTGCCGTCATTAGCGTTGATAAAGCTAATTTCGCCCTTTTTAACGCTCCCCTTTACCACGGCGTAACCGTGATTTTGGCTTGTGATATAGGTGCGTGTGCCGTTTACTTCCTTTACGGGCTGGTTAACCCCTCTGTGACCGTATTTAAGCTTCTCGGTTTTGGCCCCCATAGCCAGCGCCAAAAGCTGATGACCGAGGCAAATGCCGAAAATAGGCTTTTTACCCGCGAGCTCCTTTATTACCTCTATTTGAAAAAGGTTTTCGGCAGGGTCGCCCGGGCCGTTGGAAAGCATAATGCCGTCAGGGTCGGTTTTTAAAATTTCTTCCGCTGTAGTAGTAGCGGGTACTGCCGTAACACTACAGCCCCGTTTATTTAATTCCCTTATAATATTGCGCTTTGCGCCGTAATCGATAAGGGTTACCTTGAATTTTTCGTTTTCGGCGGGGTAAAGCTTTGCGTCTTTAGCCGTTACGCTCTCCACCGCACCGATAATTTTATAATTCTTAACTTCGCTTAAATCGGAGGGGATTTCACCGCAAATTACAGCATTCATAACCCCGTGCTCGCGGATAATTTTGGTTATTGCCCTTGTGTCCACCCCGTAAATGGCGGGGATTCCCTTTTCCTTTAAAAAGCCGTCAAGGGTTCCCTTGCACCGAAAATTCGACGGATTATCGCATTTTTCCCGCACAACATAGCCCTTTACCGAGCACTCCCCCTCAAAATCCTCGGGGATTATGCCGTAATTTCCTATCATCGGGAAGGTCTGCAGTACAATCTGCCCGTAATAGCTTTCGTCGGTAAGGGTCTCGATATAGCCGCACATACCCGTGGTGAAAACAAGCTCGCCTACAGCGTCCTTTTGCGCTCCGAAGGAGTACCCCTCAAAAACCGTTCCGTCCTCTAATACCAAATACGCCTTTTTATCCATATTCTCAACCTAATGTTGCGGCCATTACCGCCTTAATTGTGTGCATACGGTTCTCCGCCTCATCGAATACTATTGACTGGGCAGACTCGAACACGCCGTCTGTCACCTCAAAGCAGTCCCTTGAGAATTTTTCGCCCATTTCTTTGCCGACCGACGTTTTAAGGTCGTGGAAGGCGGGAAGACAGTGCATAAATACCGCCTTTTCGCCCGCGTTCGCCATAAGCCTTTCGTTTACCTGATAGGGGGAAAGCTCCTTTACTCTCTCCTCCCAAACTTTGGTAGGCTCGCCCATCGAAACCCAAACATCGGTGTAGATTACATCGGCGTTTTTGGTAGCTTTCATCGGGTCGGTCTCAAAGGTAAGGGTAGCACCGCTTTTGTTTGCGATTTCCTTACAGGTTTCGACCAATTCCTTATCGGGGAAGTACTTTTCGGGGGCACAGGCGGTGAAGTTAAGTCCCATTTTAGCACAGCCCACCATAAGGGAGTTGCCCATATTATAGCGGGCGTCCCCCATATAGACAAGGTTGATGCCCTGAAGTCTTCCGAAATGCTCCTTAATTGTAAGGAAATCGGCTAAAATTTGGGTGGGGTGGAACTCGTTTGTAAGCCCGTTCCATACGGGAACGCCCGCGTATTTCGCCAGTTCCTCTACAATTTCCTGACCGTAGCCCCGGTACTCTATACCGTCAAACATTCTGCCCAAAACACGGGCGGTGTCGGCAATGCTTTCTTTTTTGCCTATCTGGGAGCCTGACGGGTCAAGGTAGGTGACCCCCATACCGAGGTCATGCGCCGCAACCTCAAAGCTGCAGCGGGTTCTCGTACTTGTTTTTTCAAATATAAGGGCGATATTCTTTCCCGCGCAGATGTTGTGGGGAATACCGTTTTTCTTTTTGTATTTAAGCTCCGCCGCAAGGTCTAAGAGGCAGGCTATTTCCTCAGCCGAAAAATCAAGCAGCTTTAAAAAGCTTTTTCCTTTAAAATCCATATTTATTCTCCTATTCACAGGCTTTTTTAAGTATTTGTATCGCGGTTTTTAGCTGTTCCCACGGAATGTTAAGGGCGGGAAGCAGGCGCACCTTGGTTTTGGCTTTTATTACAAGCACGCCCTTTTCACGGCAGTAATCTATTACCTCATTTGCGTCCTTTTCGGTCTCTATGCCTAACATCAGCCCCATACCCGTGACCGATTTTACCCCTTTAGCTGCGGACAGCTCGCTTATAATATACTCCGATTTTTCCCTTACCTCGGCTAAAAGAGCATCGTCAATACGGCTTAAAATATTAAGCACCCCCGCACAGCATACCGGGTTGCCCCCAAAGGTAGAGCCGTGACTTCCCGCGGTCAACACATCCTTAACCTTATCGCCTAAAAGGGTGGCTCCTATAGGCAGTCCGCCCCCTAAGCCCTTTGCGGTGGAGACTATGTCGGGGGTAATACGATAGTTCATATAGCCGTAGAGCATACCTGTTCTGCCGTTGCCGGTCTGCACCTCGTCGGCAATCATTAAAATATCTTCTTTTTCCGCTATCTCTGCTATGGCAGTTACAAACTCTTTGGTTAAGGGCATAACTCCGCCCTCGCCCTGAACAGGCTCGAACATTATTGCGGCTACCTTATTTTCCTTAACTTTAAGCTTCAGGTCGCAGGTATTATTCGCTTCGGCGTAAACAAAGCCCTCTGTAAGGGGTAAAAAGTCCTTGTGGAAAACCTCCTGACCCGTTGCGGCAAGGGTGGTTATTGTTCTGCCGTGAAAGCTGTTTTTAAGGGTTATTATAGTGTTATACTCCGCACCCTTTTTCTCGGCGGCGTATTTGCGCGCCGTCTTTATGGCGCACTCGTTAGCCTCCGCGCCCGAATTTGAAAAGAACACCCTTTTCATTCCCGTACGCTTACAGAGCATTTCGGCTAAATCCGTAGCGGGCTTTGTGAAATATAAATTAGAGGTGTGCTGAATTTTATTTAACTGTTCGGTCACGGCGTTTATCCAGTCATCATCTGCCGCGCCGAAGGTGTTTACGGCTATTCCCGTGCCTAAATCTATGTATTCGCGTCCGTCCTCGTCCTTTAAAAGCGAGCCTTTACCCTCGCTTATTACAAGGGGAAAGCGGGCGTAGGTCGCGGCGATAAATTCGCTGTCCTTCTGCTTAACGCTCATCATTTTTGTCTCCCGTAACCATAGTACCCGCGCCCTCGTCGGTAAGGGTCTCTATAAGCAGGGCGTGGGGCACTCTGCCGTCTAAAATAATCACCTTTTTAACCCCGCGGTGAATAGCCTCGATACAGCACTCAACCTTGGGTATCATACCGCCCGAAATTGTGCCGTCACGGAACAGCTCCCCTGCCTCTTCAATATCAATACAGGAAATAAGGGAATCGGGGTCATCCTTATCCCGCAAAATGCCCTCAATATCGGTCATTGTGATAAGTCTTTCGGCGTTCATCGCCCCCGCTATGTAGGCGGCGGCGGTGTCGGCGTTTATGTTGTAAACATTGCCGTCCCCGTCACAGCCGACGGTGGAGACAACGGGAATATAGCCGTGTTCTAAAAGGTCAATAATCGGCTCAACATTAACCTTTGTAATCTTGCCGACAAAGCCTAACTTCTCATTCTTGGGCACAGCCTCGATCATATGGCCGTCCATACCCGAAATACCCATAGCCTTGCCGCCCTTTATTTCAAGAAGGTTGACAAGGCTTTTATTAATCTTACCCGCAAGCACCATCTGCACAATGTCGGCGGTCTCCTTATCGGTCACCCTAAGTCCGTCCACAAAAACCGATTCCTTGCCGATTTTTTTAAGCATATCGGTAATTTCGGGCCCGCCGCCATGTACCAATACAACCTTTACCCCGATAAGGGAAAGGAGCACTATGTCCTCCATTACCTGCTGTTTTAGCTCCTCGTTTATCATAGCGTTGCCGCCGTATTTGATAACGACTATTTTTTTATAATATTTCTGAATATAAGGCAGCGCCTGGGTTAAAACCTCGGCACGCTGCGCATTTGAAAGCTCAAGAGCCATTTTTATCACGTCCTATAGTCTCCGTTAATTTTAACATAATCGTAGGTTAGGTCACAGCCCCACGCGGTGGAGGAATATTCGCCCGAATTAAGGGAAACCAAAATTTCAATCTCGTCCTCTAATAAAATTTCCTTTGCCTTTTCCTCGCTGAATGGTATGCCCGCACCATTTTCGCAAACGGGGATTTCACCCTTTGCCGATTTAAAGGAAACATCTATTTTATTTACATCTACTGTAGCTCCCGAATAGCCGATAGCGCAAAGCACACGGCCCCAGTTAGCGTCTGCGCCGAACATCGCCGCCTTTGTAAGCGAAGAGCAGATAACCGATTTTGCCACCGTCTTTGCGGTTTCTTCTGTTTCGGCGCCCGATACCCTACATTCTATAAGCTTTGTCGCGCCCTCGCCGTCCCCCGCGATTCGGCGGCAGAGATAGACCGTAACGGTGTTAAGAGCCTTCATAAAGGTATCAAAGTCCTCGCCCTCGGATGAAATTTCCTCGTTTTCCGCCATACCGTTGGCAAGCAGGGTTACCATATCGTTAGTAGAGGTATCGCCGTCAACGCTTACCATATTAAAGGTGGTCTGAATGTCGCTTGAAAGCGCCTTTTTAAGCATTTCGGCACTTATATTGCAGTCGGTGGTGATAAACACAAGCATTGTCGCCATATTCGGGTGAATCATACCCGAGCCCTTTGCGATACCGCCGATTTTGCACTCCTTACCGCCGATATTAAAGGATACGGCGACCTCTTTAATCTTAGTGTCGGTGGTCATAATGCCCTCCGCCGCGAGCTTACTTCCGTTTTCCGAAAGCGACGAAACAAGCTCGGGTATGCCGTTTTTAATAGGCGTAATATCAAGGGGCTGACCTATAACGCCCGTAGAGGCGACAACTATATCCTCGGCGGGGATATTAAGCTCTTTGCCCAGTAATTCGCAGGTCTGCTCGGCAATTTCTATGCCGTTTGCGTTGCAGGTGTTGGCGTTTCCGCTGTTGCAGATTACAGCCTGTGCAAAGCCGTCGGCAATATGCTCCTTTGTGACCGTAAGGGGAGCGCCCTTTACAAGGTTTGTTGTGTAAACCGCGGCGGCGGTCGCCTTTTTTTCGCTGAATACAAGGGACAAATCACGCTTAGTGCGGTTTTTCCTGATGCCGCAGTGCACGCCTGCCGCCTTAAAGCCCTTTGCGGCGCAAACGCCGCCCGAAATTATTTCCATTTTTCTAACTCCTACAAAATAAGTCCTTTTGTTTTACCTGTACCCATTACTATATTCATACACTCGACCGCCGCGCCCGAAGCGCCCTTGCCGAGGTTGTCATAGCGGGAGATAAGCAAAATCCGCTCCTCATTGCCCGAGACCGAAATTTCCATACTGTCCTTGCCCGTGAGCCTGTTTGCCGAGACAAAGCCGCTCTCGTCAAACTCCTCTTTGTACTTTACAACAGAACCGTTGTATTTTTCCTTATATATCTTTTTGATATCCTCCGCCGTGCCCTTTATTTGGGCTTTAAAAAGCGGAACGGTCACGGTCATACCGCTGTAAAAATCGGCGACTATGGGGGAAAACATCGGCGGATTTTGAAGTCCGCAAACCGCCGTCATTTCGGGCAGATGCTTATGCTTTTGCGCTATTCCGTACTGTCTGGGAGCGGATAATAACGGGTCTCTGTTTTCACTTTCATACTCGGCAATCATCTTTTTGCCGCCGCCCGAATAGCCGGTTACCGAAAAGCAGGTGAGCAAAGTATTTTTATCTAAAATTCCCGCCTTTATAAGGGGGAAAACAAGGGAGATAAACCCGCTTGCGTGACAGCCCGGGACGGCAATTCTCTTTGACACCGCAATTTTTTGCTCGTTTTCAGCCGATAATTCGGGAAATCCGTACGCCCAGTCGGGATTAGTGCGGTGGGCGGTGGAGGTGTCGATTATAACGGTATTGCCATTTTCCACAAGGGATACCGACTCTATCGCCGCCGCGTCGGGCAGGCAGAGAAAGGCAATATCCGCTTGGTTTAATGCCGCTTTTCTTGCATTAATATCTTTTCTGTTTTCTTCTGAAAGGCGGATAAGCTCAATATCCTTTCTGCTTTCAAGCCTTTCGTAAATTCTAAGTCCAGTTGTGCCCGCGCTTCCGTCAATAAATATCTTAGTCATTTAAAAACTCCGTTATATATTCAAGCTGTTTTTCGACCGAAGCCGCCCCTGTACCGCCTGCCGAAATGCGTTTTTCCACACAGGTATCAAGGGAGATTTCGTTATATAAGTCCTCGTCAAAGGTAGGATCAAATTCCTTGTACTTCTCCAAAGGCATAGTCTCTAAAATAAGCCCGTTATCGATGCAGTAGGCGACAATTTCGCCCACCTTTTTATATGCCGTCCTAAAGGGAATACCCTTTTTAACCAGATAGTCCGCAAGGTCGGTCGCGTTAATAAAGCCCTTGCCCGCGGCTTTACGCATATTGTCGGGTAAAACACGCATTGTCGCAAGCATAGGGGTGAATACCTTAAGGCATTTTTTGACGGTATCAATCGCGTCAAAGATTGCCTCCTTGTCCTCCTGCATATCCTTGTTGTAGGCGAGGGGAAGCCCCTTAAGGGTGGTAAGCAAGCCCATCAAATCGCCGTAAACACGCCCGGTTTTGCCACGGACAAGCTCCGCCATATCGGGGTTTTTCTTCTGGGGCATTATGCTTGAACCCGTGGTGTAGCTGTCATCAAGCTCGATAAACTTAAACTCCCAGCTTGACCAAAGGATGATTTCCTCTGAAAATCTTGACAAATGCATCATAATTATTGCAAAGCAGGATAACAGTTCAACACAGAAGTCCCTGTCGGAAACCCCGTCTATACTGTTTAAAGAAATTCCGCTGAAGCCTAAACGCTCTGCTTCCCACTCCCTGTCGGTATTATAGGTAGTGCCTGCCAAAGCACAGGAGCCTATAGGGCAGTTTTCGTACATTCTGTCTAAAGCGTCAACTAACCGCTTAAAGTCGCGGGTAAACATCATAGCGTATGCTAAAATGTGGTGGGCAAAGGTTATGGGCTGGGCGCGCTGTAAATGAGTATACCCCGGCATAATATCGTTTTTGTGCTCGCTTGCCAAGTCGCGGATAGCCTTTAAAAGTTCCTTTAAAAGTCCGCCGATTTCGTCACATTCAGCCATTAAATACATACGGATATCCAATGCAACCTGGTCGTTACGGCTTCTTGCGGTATGCAGCTTCTTGCCCGCGTCGCCTATGCGTTTTGTAAGCTCCGACTCGACAAACATATGTATGTCCTCGGCATTCATATCAATCTCTAAGCCGCCGCTTTCAATATCTTCAAGAATACTGCTCAAACCCTTTTGAATTTGCTTTTCCTCCGAGTCTGTAATGATACCTTGGCGGCGAAGCATAATAGCGTGAACCATAGAGCCTGTTATATCCTGCTTGTACATACGGCAGTCAAAGTGAATAGACGAGTTGAAATCGTCCGCCTCTTTGTCTAGGGTCTTTTGAAACCTGCCCGCCCACATTTTATCCATTAATTTTACTCCGTTCTTTTTATATATGTATTACTTAAGCCCGTTTTTAGCCTTCATCTTGGCGTAAACCTTGGTCGGCAGACCGTAAAGGTTGATAAAGCCCGCCGAATCCGCCTGATTGTAAACCTCGTCCTCGTCAAAGGTCGCGATTTCGGGATCATAGAGGGAATAGGGAGAGGTGACACCCGCGTTGATCATATTGCCCTTATAAAGCTTTAAGGTAACGTCGCCCGTAACGGTCTTCTGGGTGGTCTTAACAAATGAAAGAATAGCCTCGGTAAGCGGGGTGAACCACTGCGCGTTGTAAACAAGTTCGGCTAACTTCTGCGCTACAAGCGACTTGTAGTGCGCGGTCTCCTTATCAAGGCAGATGCTTTCAAGCACGCTGTGCGCCTTGTAAAGAATGGCTCCTCCCGGGGTCTCGTAAACGCCGCGGCACTTCATACCCACAAGACGGTTTTCCACAATGTCAAGAAGTCCTATGCCGTTTTCGCCGCCCAATTTGTTAAGGGTCTCTACAAGCTCGACTGCTCCCATTTCCTTGCCGTCAACCGCTGTCGGAACACCCTTTTCAAAATGAAGGGTCACATAGGTCGGCTTGTCGGGCGCCTGCTCGGGCGAAACGCCCATTTCAAGGAAGCCTTCCTTATTATATTGCGGCTCGTTTTTCGGGTCTTCAAGGTCAAGACCCTCGTGGGATAAGTGCCAGATGTTCTTATCCTTTGAATAGTTAGTCTCGCGGTTAATCTTCAGCGGAACATTGTGCGCCTCGGCATAGTCGATTTCCTCCTCGCGGGACTTGATATCCCACTCACGCCACGGAGCGATAATCGGCATATCGGGGGCGAAAGCCTTAATCGCAAGCTCAAAACGCACCTGATCGTTGCCCTTGCCCGTACAGCCGTGGCAGATAGCGTCCGCGCCCTCGGCGATAGCTATCTCGGCTATGCGCTTTGCAATAGGGGGACGTGCGAAAGCCGTACCCAACATATAATCCTCATATAAAGCGCCCGCCTGAACGCAGGGGAAAACGTAATCCTCAAGAAATTCCTTTGTAAGGTCCTCTATGTAAAGCTTGGAAGCGCCTGTCTTAAGCGCCTTTTCCTCAAGTCCCTCAAGCTCGCTTGCCTGACCGACATTGCCCGAAACTGCGATTATTTCGGGATTGTTGTAGTTTTCCTTAAGCCACGGAATGATGATAGATGTATCAAGACCGCCCGAATATGCAAGAACAACCTTCTTTATTTCCTTTTTATTCATTTTTATTCCTCCAATTTGCATATTTATTAATTTCAATGCATAAATTATATCATAACTTGAATAAATATGCAACGTTTTTTTGAATTTTTTTCTGATTTTACCCTGCGTACATATATATGTTTATATTACTGCTTAATTTTGTGAAATTTACACTAACTCCGAAAAAACGTAATATTGTATAATTTATATGTTTGCAAAAGCAAGATGCATAAAAATAGGCGCATCTTTTAGTATGCTTTTATTAAAATTCGGAAATTTGCTTTAATATCCTAAAGTTATCTTGACAAGTATTTTCTATTGTGATAAAATTATCGATAATTAAGGAAGTGTAAACAATGTGTAAAGTTTTAGATAAAGCTTCATATTGCTGTCAATCGGATGCTTCAAAAGCACCCTGTTATTATTGCGCTTCCCAAATATGCCTTTCAGGGGACACTGTCTTAACCGCGGTGTCCTTTTTCGTAATTTATTCCGCAATTTTCCTAAAAACAATTATTAACCGAATTATAGGGATTAAAGAAAAAATGTATTGAAAAGCATATGAATCCTAAAGGTTCTAAAAAAGCCGAGACAAATTCCGACTTCTCGCTTGACCTTGCTTTTCATAAAAAGGCAGGGTCGTTTTTCATTTACGGTGTTTTTCAGCCGTTACAAAAGGCTGTTAAATATAAATCATTTCGAAAGAGGTTGTTCAAAATGAAAAAAATGGTAAAATTTTTGAGCGCGGCATTATGCGCCGCTCTCGTTCTTGCCGCTATGGCAGGCTGCGGCGGCAATGAAAAGAGCAAAGCCTTCCTTATCGGCTGTACCGGTCCGCTTACCGGCGACGCGTCTTCCTACGGTATTTCTGTTAAGCAGGGTGCTTCGCTTGCCGTTGAAGAAATCAATAAAAACGGCGGTCTTAACGGCGTAGAATTTTCGTTCGATATAAAGGACGACAAGGCTACCGCAGAGGACGCAAACACAGGCTATGACGCTCTTTACGACGCGGGTATGAAAATTTCCCTCGGCGGCGTAACCTCCGGCTCCTGCGCCGCTTTTGCGGAAAAGGCAGCTAAGGATAACATCTTTGTTATGACTCCTTCCGCTTCGGCAGCAGATGTAATCAAAAAGGGTGACAATACCTTCCGCGTATGTTTCGGCGATCCGGATCAGGGTATTCTTGCCGCCGAGGAGCTTTCAAAGAACTTTAAGAAGATCGGTTGTATCTATGATACCTCAGACCCCTATTCTTCGGGTATTTATGATGCCTTTAAGGCTAAAATGGCTGAGCTTAAGACCGAATTCACCACCAAGACCTTCGATAAGGAAAACAACAAGGACTTCTCTACTCAGGTAGAGGCTCTTAAGGACTGCGACGTTATTTTCGTTCCGTTCTATTACACCGAAGCGGGATTAGTTGCCAAGGCTTGCGTTCAGAAGGGCGTTAAGGCAGAGCTGTTCGGCTGCGACGGTCTTGACGGTATATCTTCCCAGATAGACAGCACCGTTACAAACAGAATCCGTTACATCACTCCCTTCGATGTTGCGAGCACCGATGAAAAGGTCGCAAAGTTCGTAAGCGACTATAAGACCAAGTACGGCGCAGATCCCGATCAGTTTGCCGCTGACGGTTACGACGCTGTTTACGCTATCTACAACGCTATGAAGTCTGCCGATATTAAAGATTCTTCTATTAAAGCAAGCGATCTCTGCGACAAGATTGTTGCCGCTATCACCGCTTCTGACTTCACATATGAAGGCGTTACCGGTAAGATGACATGGGATAAGTCGGGCGCGGCTACCAAGGTTCCGGTAATAGTTGACCTCAGTAAATAATTACTGTTTTAATTTCTTTCGCTCAGCCTGTTATATATGGGCTGAGCGAAGTTTGGCATAAAAAACGGGTTATTTCGGATAAAGACTAAGAAGCCGATTCTTATTCTTTATTCGGTATAAGCCGAAAAATACATGATTTAGGGAGATTCCAATGAACATTATACTGGATGGATTAGGCCTCGGCGCAATATATGCACTGATTGCTCTCGGCTATACCATGGTATACGGTATCGCAAAGCTCTTAAACTTCGCACACGGCGATATTATTATGGTCGGTGCCTACGCTATTTTAACAATGCTTAATATGAGCGGCAACCCGTGGATAGCGATTATAGTGTCGGTCGTTGTATGCACCGCCGCAGGTATAATTATCGAACGCTTTGCCTACAGACCGCTTCGCAGCGCTTCTCCGTTGGCGGTATTAATAACAGCAATCGGCGTAAGCTACTTTTTACAGAGCCTCGCGCAGTTGATATTCGGCGCTAAATCCCGCCCTGTCACTCTGCCCGCGCTCGGCAATATCACCGTATTCGGTGCTTCTGTCAGCGTAGCGACCGTTGTCACGCTTATTATCGGCGCGATAATAATGGCGGGTCTTACCCTGTTTGTCAACTTCACCCGTACGGGACGCGCTATGCAGGCGGTTTCGGAGGATAAGGGTGCGGCACAGCTTATGGGAATAAACGTAAACCGCATCATAATGATAACCTTCGCCATAGGCTCGGCGCTTGCCGCCTTCGCAAGCCCGTTTTATCACCCTTCT
>OGOX01000160.1_pt1 | contig 57045 bp, 54 predicted proteins | sample 1552761 | NCBI WGS metagenome assembly OGOX01 (sample SAMEA2580212, study PRJEB22360) | human gut metagenome | biome: human gut; feature: human-associated habitat; material: faeces | place: Denmark | collected 2008/2010
GCAGAAAAACAAAAATGCGGCTGACCGCCGCCGAACATTGAAAATACAGGTTTTTTCGACAGACTGAGACTGCCTCGTTTTCGAGGCGGTCTTTTTTATGTCGGTGAATGTCCATAGTGCTTAGGTGTATTATCACAATCGCCGGGAGGGAAACAAAATGCGAGAGAATGATAAGCTGCTTTATAAAACCTTGAAGACGCTGCTTAACGAAAGGCTGTCGGACGCGGAGGCTCAGTCGCTTAAAGACGAGGGATTTGAAGTTAAAAATCCCACAAGAAAGACCGCGGTTATGATAGCGCTTTACAAAAAAGCCGCCTCAGGGGATCTTTCGGCTATAAAGGAGCTGCGTTCGATCGTAAGCGAAAAGGATTCGGAAAAAACGGAAACAACGAGGGCGGTGACAATTATTGACGACGTCGGAAATTAAGCTTTCCGAAATTATCGGCGGCGGGTACGACGACTTTTGGAGCTGTGAAAAGCGTTACAGAGTATTAAAGGGCGGCAAGGGCTCTAAAAAATCCGCAACAACCGCGCTTAACTTTATTTTCAGACTGATGAAATATAAGGAGAGCAATCTGCTGGTTGTACGTCAGGTTATGAATACCCACCGAGACAGTACCTTTGCACAGCTTAAATGGGCGCAGGAGCGCTTGGGCGTTTCACATCTTTGGAAAAATACCGTGTCTCCTTTGGAAATGGTGTATATCCCTACGGGACAAAAGATTATTTTCCGCGGATTTGACGATGTGCTAAAGCTTGCCTCAACAACTGTTCCGACAGGTTATCTTAATTTCGTTTGGATTGAGGAGGCGTTTGAAATTTCCTTGGAAGCCGATTTTGACAAGCTGGATTTATCGGTGCCGAGAGGAAACATAAAGCCGCCGCTTTACAAGCAGACTACCCTTACATTTAATCCGTGGAGCGGGACGCACTGGCTTAAAAAACGCTTTTTTGACACCGAAAACGCGGAAACTGCAACCTTTTCCACCAATTACCTGATAAATGAGTTTTTGGACGATACCGACAGGGCGGTTTTTGAGCGTATGAAAAAGATGAACCGCCGCAAGTACGAGGTGGCGGGGCTTGGCAACTGGGGAATTTCCGAGGGCTTGGTATACGAAAACTGGACGGTCGGAAAAAAGGAAATACCAAAAGAGGAACAGTACAAGTGGAAAAGCTTTTTCGGGCTTGACTACGGCTATACCAACGATCCGACGGGCTTTATTGCCTTTGAGGCAAACCCTATCGACAAGGAGCTTTACATATACCGCGAATTTTGCAAAAGGCGTATGCTTAACTGCGACATAGCCGAGGAGATAAAGCGTTTGGGTTTTGCAAAGGAGCGCATACGCGCCGACTGCGCGGAGCCAAAGTCAAACGACGATTTAAGGCGCTTGGGGATTTCGCGGATTACGCCGTCTGTCAAAGGCAGAGACAGTATTTTAAACGGAATTAACGCTATAAACGAGTACAAAATTACGGTGAACCCCGACTGCGTTAATATGATACGCGAGCTGTCCTCCTACGTCTATGACGATACCGCTGCCGAAAACGGAAAACGAATGCCTAAGGACAGCGATAACCATTTATGCGACGCGCTGAGATACGCCTTTGAGGACGTTAAGCGCTTTCGCCCGAGCCGCGAAAGCGAGGAGGAGTCGGATTACCGCCCCGATATAACCGAATCTGATTTTAACGGAGGTTGGGATATATGACAGTACTGGCAATTTTAGCTTCTGCCGCAGCGTCATTCCTTTTCGGATTTCTTTTAGGAGCGCATAACAGGCTGCGCGACAAACCGGCAAAGAGAGACCTGCCTGTCGGCGGAGAAGAGCTTGAAAAGCTCAGACAGGAATACAGTAATTTTTTATCCTATGACGGCACTGAGCAGTCACAGAGATAGCAGAAAGGAAGAATAATTTTGGAAAACGTTAGTTTGGAAACCGAGGCTATACCTGAGTCTTCGGAGAAGGACGGAACAGAGGAGACGATGGAAACCATACCTGAAGCTTCAAACGAAATCTTCGTTCCTGTAAAGTTTAATAAGCAAATAAGAAATTTAGAGCTTGATAAGGCGGCTGAATTGGCGCAAAAAGGGCTAAAGTTTGAAGCCATAGCCGCCGACTATGATAATTTAAAGCGTATTGCCGCGGAGAACGGTAAGAGCGTTTCGGAATTTCTGTGCGCGCTTAAAGAAAACAGCCGCGAAACAAGAAAAAATGAGCTTTTAGAGAAGTGCGGCGGAAACGAGGAAATGGCGGACTATATTTTAAAACTCGAAAAAAATCCCGAGGAAAACTTAGGATTTGAGGAGCTTAAAGCCGAGTTCCCAGATATAAAGGATATTTCCGAACTGCCCCAGTCGGTTGTTGAAAACGCAAAAATGAAGGGTACGCTTTTGCTTGATGAGTATTTAAGATACCGTCATAATGCCAAAAGAAACGCTCGCAAAGCGGCGGCTCAAAATGAAAACGCAGATACCTTAAGCATAGGCTCGCAAACCGACCGCCGAGGCGGAGTAAGCCCTGAGACCGCCGAATTTTTAAAGGGTCTCTGGCGATAAAATTTTAAAAATACAGGTGATAAATAATGTCTATTAATTCCATTGAAAACGCAACAAGATATTCAACAGAGCTTGATAAAATGTTCGCTCAGAAGAGCGCAACCGGTTTTTTTGCAGACAACGCGCTTGCCGCGAAGTTTGTTGGCGCTAAAACCGTAATAATACCCGACGTGGATTTCCAGGGCCTTGCGGACTACGACCGCGACACAGGCTTTACAAAGGGCGCAATCACGGTGGCTAACACCTCTTACACCATGGCAATGGACCGCGCCCGTTCGCTTCAGATTGACCGCGAGGATATGAGCGAGACAGGAATTGCAAACCTTGCTGGTAAAATTTTGGGCGAATATGTGCGTACAAAGGTAGTTCCTGAGTGCGACGCCTATGTAATTTCTAAATTGGCGGGTCTTGCCGCCACAAGGGCAAACCTTATAAACGGAAACACCGCGAAGCCCTACGAGGCGCTTTGCAGTCTTATTAACGAGGTTCAGTCGGTTGTTGGCTACGATGAGGAGCTGGTTGCCTTTGTCGACAGCTATATGTACGCGGCGCTTCAGAATTCTGCTGAAATTTCACGTATGATTACCGTTTCCGATTTTAAGCAGGGAGACGTGACCTTAAAGGTTAAATCGATAAACGGCGTTGCAATTATCCCCGTTGTATCGGAGCGTATGAAAACAGCCTACACCTTTAACACCGGCGAAAACGGCGGATTTGTTCCCGCTTCTAACGCACGCGAGGTTTACATGCTCGTATGCCCGAAGAGCGGCGCACATCTTGTTAAGAAAACCGAGAAGATGAGAATTTTTACCCCGGAGCAGAACATAGACGCCGACGCTTACAAGTTCGACTACCGTATTTATTATGATGTCTTTGTAAACAAGAGCGGTCTTGACTCTGTATGGGCGTGGATTTCTCCCGAAATTACCATTTCCTCACAGCCCGCTAATAAGAGCGTTACTTCAGGCAGCATAAGCGGCTCGCTTTCCGTAACAGCGACAAGTGATGCAACGCTTTCTTACCAGTGGTATTCCTGCGCTGACGAAAACGGAAAATCTCCGGTTAAAATAAGCGGAGCAACAAGCGCCTCTTACACAATCCCGACTACACTTGCAAAGGGTAAATATTACTACTTTGTAAAGGTTATTGCGGATGGAATTGCGGGAATCAACTCCAATATCGTTACGGTTACCGTAAACTGATATGTGAATATACAAGGATTAAAGGGAGCTTAAGTCTCCCCTTAATCAGATTTAACCTGAAGGGAGAATATAAATGAAAAGCAAGCCTTTTGAAATTTTCAGCGAATACCGTGCCGCGGCAGATTTTAAGGCGGGGCTCGGTCAGCGCGGAATGTATGAGCAAAACCGCATTAACGAGAGGTTTTATATCGGCGATCAGTGGTACGGCGCCAAATGCGGAAACGACCGTCCGCTGGTGCGGCACAACATAATAAAACGTATAGGCGAATACAAGATGTCGCAGATATTAAGCAATCCGCTTTCGGTAAACTTTTCGGCAGAGGGAGTACCCACGGCTTCAGAGGGAGCGAAAGGCGGGGAGTATGATGAAATAAACGGAATAATGGCGGCGTTAGGCGGATATTACGGCGTTACGGCGGAAAGAGTAGGTCTTAATCAGCTCTATGAGCGGGTGCTGCGAGGCGCTTACGTCACAGGCACGGGCGTGCTTTACACCTATTGGGACGGCGGAATTAGGACAGGCCTTTTTGCGGACGAAGAAAAAACAGTACCCATAAAGGGAGACATCGCCTGCGAGGTCCTTAACATCGAGAACGTGTTTTTCGGCGACCTCTATATTGAACAGGTGCAAAATCAGCCCTACATCATAATTTCAAGCTGCCGCGAAACCGACGAGGTAATTCGAGAGGCACGGAGGCACGGAGCGGATATCGAGACGCTTAAAGAGATTGAATCGGCTTCGGCAGACGGAAAAATTACGGTTCTTACAAAGCTTTATAAGGAATATAAGCCCGACGGAAGCTATACAATTAAAAGTGTAAAGGTAACCGAAAACGCCGTTGTGCGGGAGGATTTTGATACAGGACTTCGGCTTTATCCGCTGGCGCTCTTTTCTTGGGAAAGGTACGGTGGAATTATTTACGGTCAAAGTGAGATTACATATCTTATACCCAATCAGATTGCAATTAATCGTATGATAACCGCGAATGTTTGGTCGGCTATGACTTCGGGTATGCCGATGCTTGTGGTAAACGGCGATACCGTACCCGACGGAATTACCAACGAACCCGGACAGATTATAAAGGTGTTCGGCAGCAGCGAGGAGGTCGCCGGAGCGGTCAGATACGTGGCTCCGCCTGATTTTTCAAAAAATTTTGACAGCAGCGCTCAGGCTCTTATCAATAATACTCTGACCCAAAGCGGAGCTAACGAGGTGGCGCTCGGCGACAGCCGCGCGGACAACGCGACCGCGCTTATGACCATGAGGAACGCGGCGGTAATGCCCTTACAAATTGTAAAAAATCGTTTCTATTCCTTTGCGGAGGATATTGCGAGAATTTGGGCGGATTTCTGGATTGCCTGTTACGGGAGACGGAAAATCAAGCTTTCTCAGGGAAAGGAAATAAGGTATTTGCCATTTGAGGCGGAACGTCTGAAGGGCTTTATTATAAACGCTAAAATAGAGGTGGGCGCGGGAACTGTATACAGCGAGCGTGAATGTACAAGTACGCTTATCACCCTTTACGAGAAGGGAATTATTGACCGCGTTCAGCTCCTCAAACGTTTACCTGACGGAACCATACCTGACAGAGACGGACTTATAAGCGATATTAAGGAGGAAAAAGCAGATGACGGGTTATGATGTCATGAAAAGGGCAACGAGTTTGCTCGGTTATTCGGGAGGCGAGGGAGACCCCGCCGAATCCGATTCAGCCGCGCTTAAAGGCTTAGAAATAATAAAGCAGCTATCAATGGATTTAAAGTGCGGAGAGATTTCTTCACTATCGGAAAGCCTTGATATTCCTCAGTCAAAGACCGAAGCGCTCTGCTACGGTATGGCAATGCTCCTGGCGCTTACCGAGGGGGACGCAAACAAAAATCGGCTGTTTGCCGAAATATACAATGCAAAGCGGGGAGCGGCCTTAGCTGAAACGGCTAATATAAAAGACTGCCTTCCCACGTCGACGGTGGGGTAGCGATATGAAATTCGGTTCTTTAATGCATACTGAGCGCAAGACCTTTAAGGTGAGAAATTTTAAAGCGGGAACGGTTAAGGGACGTCTTGCTTCGGATATTCCCGATAATGCGCTTTCAGATAGCTTAAATATGTGGAGCAACGGCGGAATTTTATGTACAAGACCCGGACTTTTCTCTGATTCGGAAAATATAATTAAAAGCGAAAATCCGCCCATTTATGATTCCTTTTCATATAAAGTTACCGACAGTGCGGTTTATGTTAACGGCGAATATAAGAAAATCGCTGTCGAGGAGTATTGCGCGGAGGATTCGTTTTATTACTGCAATATATTTTTTGTCGGGGCAGACGGGAGCAGTACTTCGGCAGGTGGTTTTATGCTTAACCGTATATCCGGTGAGGATTTTTACCAACCGACAAATATTCTCTTTTACAGCGGCAGCGCAGTAAACGGAGCAGGCGTGTTCGCGCTTGTAAGCACCCGTAATATATACGACTATACGCAGAAGGGCTATAGGATATATGAGCTGTCGGAAAATCTAAACTCTTGGCAGGAGCTTAATAGCTTTTATATTCCTGTAGTTTACATAAACGGAAGAGGAAACCGTTATGAGGAAGCAAGAGCTACGGGATATGCGTACGCAGGCAAGCCTATGCTTTTAGAGTCGCAAAATATGCTTACTGACAGTTTTAAAGCCTATTTCACCTCTGACGGATATTCCTCATGCTTTAGGCTTCCGATTACCGACCTTAATGATGAAGCGGTAATATGCCGAGTTTACATAAATCCTACAAAATATACCGAATGGCATATTACCGAGGGTCAGAGCTCAGTTACCGCCACATTCTATAACGCTCAAATCACCCTGAATATAGACCGAAAAAAGGGAATGCTCAATTTTACAGATTCAGAGGGTGATTATCCGATTCCGATGATGAATATGTACCACGAAAACAATATCTGCGTTAAGGCGGGCAAGACTGTGAAAGACGGTTTTGACCGTGCGGTATCCTCAAGCTGCTGTACGGAATACGGGTCAAGAATTCTTTTTTCGGGAGGAATAGAAAAAGGCAGAATTTTTAGTGTTCATACCGATAATCCACTTTATTTTCCCTGTGATTCTTCCTTTACAGTGGGAGAAGATGACGGTATTAACGCGCTCTTGAGCTATAAAAACGGGATTTTGGCATTCAGACAGAACGAAATATATGCTTTAACCCTTAAATGCGGCAGCGCAATCAATTCAAACTCTCTTCTGGCGGATAATGATTCTATATTTTACAACAGCGATTCGTTTACAGTAAAAAAAATAAGCGGCGACAAGGGCTTAAAAAATAAATTATCCTGCCTTATTTACGGGGATGACGCCGTATGGCTCGGAAGCGACCGCGCGGTTTACGCGCTAAACACCTCGTCATTAGAAATAGCGAAGCTTTCCGACGCAGTTGAAGATTATCTCGGTTCGTTAAGCGATTCTGAAGCTGCCGGAGCTTTTGCGGTTAAAAATGGCAACCGTTACCTGTTGCTTATCGGAAAAAAAGCTGTTATAATGGATTTCCGAGATACCGGGCTTAAAAACCCTGCGTGGTATATATGGAGCTTTCCGACAACCGAAACAATGGGAGGCTTTTACTGCGCCGATAAGCTTACTGTTTTTTGCAAGGGTACTGACAGTAAGGTGTTTTATACCGCTAAGCTTTCGGGCGAGGAGGATACCGATATTTGCTTAAACGGAAGCTCCCCGATAATTAATAAAGAATATGTTTCGGGCAGTGCGGTCACAAAAAGCTTTGATTTCGGCAGTATGTCGGGGAAGAAGCTTATAGACAGTATTAATTTTTCCGCTTCATCTGTCGGAAAGCTTGAAATTTTTATCAACGGAAAAAGCTTTGATAGGCTAAGCCTTGGAGCGCCCGATATGGATTATACCTGCGGAACGCTTAAATCCGTAAAACTGATACCTCATTTAAGCGCCGTTCGCTCCGCTCAGATTAAATTTTGCTCTGAAAACGCTTTTACGCTGGGCGAGCTTATTATTAATTACAGAGATACCGTATAATATTTTCGGGAGGGCGTTATGAAAAAAATATTAATATGTCTCCTGCTTTCCTGCGCCCTGCTTGCGGGCTGTTCTTATTCAAATTTCGAGAGCGTACCGCAGCAAAGCGAGGAATTGCCTTATGAAAACATTTCTTCATCAGGCGTATGGCTTTCTTTTAGCGAGATTAACTCTATGCTTAAAAGCGAGTCGGGCTTTAAGGCGGAGTTTACAAAGGTGCTTGAAAATTGCAGGACGCTGAAAATAGGGGAAATATATGTTCATATACGTTCCTACTGCGATTCGCTTTATAAATCTGAATATTTTCCGCTTGTAAAAGCGGCCGAGGGTATAGATTACGATGTTTTTGAATACATAGTAAGTGCCTGCCACACCTACGGGATTAAGGTGCACGCCTGGATAAACCCCTACAGGGTAATGACCTCTTCAAGCGATAAGGAGGCGCTCGGGCATGATTGCCCCGCATATAAATGGTTAAGCGACGATAACACGGAAAATGATAAAAACGTGTGCATATTTGGCGGTATTTATTTAAATCCCGCCGAGTATGAGGCAAGAGAGCTTGTTATAAACGGTATACGTGAGGTACTGAAAAAATACGACGTGGACGGTATTCACTTCGACGATTATTTTTATCCTACTACAGACCCCGAATTTGACGCCGTAAGCTATGAAAAATATAAATCGGAGACCGAAAATCCGCTTTCTCTTTCCGACTGGAGACGGGCTAATGTAAACGCTCTGATATCCGGCTGTTATACCGCCGTGAAATTTTACGGCAAGGACATAGTTTTTTCGGTAAGCCCTATGGCTTCTACCCAAAAAAACTATAACGAGCTTTATGCCGATGTCGAGGCTTGGGTTGAAAGCGGATGTATAGACTGTATTATTCCTCAGCTTTATTTCGGGTTTGATTACCCTGATAAGCAGTTTTGCTTTGATAATTTACTTGACGAATGGTTAAGGCTTGTATCAGAAAATAAACAGGTTAAGCTCAAAATAGGTCTTGCCCCGTATAAAATAGGAACGGATGCCGAGGCGGACAGGGAAGAGTGGAACAGCTCGGAGGACATAATAGCCAGACAGGCGGAAAAATGTTATAAAAACGGAAATGTGGCGGGATATGTTCTGTTTTCATATTCATCGCTTGCGTCTGACGCTTCGCTCAACGTAAAGCAGCGCGAAAACCTTTCCGAAATTATTAATTATTATAATTGAGATTCGCAAAAAATCTGTAATTATTTATTACTGTGTGCAACAAAATGTCGATATTTGTTAATATTTAACAAATATCGACATTAAACTTTTTTGTTTGTTTCGGAAGTTTAACAAAAATCACTTGAAAAATGACACAGATGTTGCTATAATAAAAATATAAAAATATAAAAGGCGGATTTAGTATGTTAAAATACCGTCTTTTGTTTGGATAAGAGGTGCGAAATGAAGGATTTTATTAAAAATTTCAGTTCTGGAACAACTTCCGAGGCATACAAATACCTGGGTTCGTTTTTAAACGGGGACTCCGCCGTTTTTCGCGTATGGGCGCCTAATGCCGCGGCTGTTTCGGTTGTTGGTGATTTTAATAATTGGGACAGCAAGGCTAATCCTATGAAAAAAACGGACGGCGGCATTTGGCAGGCAAATATCAAGGGTCTTAAGCAGTACGATAATTATAAATATGCCGTCACGGGAGGCGACGGTATGACTGTCCTAAAATCCGACCCTTATGCTCGGCATTACGAGACCGCTCCCGCTAACGCTTCAAAGATTTACTGCTCGGACTACAGCTGGAACGACTTAAATTGGCGGGAAACGCAGAAGAAAAAGAATATATGCGAGTCGCCGGTTAATATATACGAGGTTCACGCGGGTTCGTGGCGCAGGTTTGCAGACGGAAACGTATATGATTACGTTACCCTTGCGCGTGAGCTTTCGCAGTATCTTAAAAAAATGAATTATACTCATGTTGAACTTATGCCGATTACCGAGTACCCGTTTGAGGGCTCATGGGGATATCAGGTATCGGGCTATTTTGCTCCAACCTCACGCTACGGAACTCCCGACGATTTTAAAAAATTTATTGATATAATGCACGAAAACGGGATAGGCGTAATACTTGATTGGGTACCCGCGCATTTTCCGCGCGACGGCTTCGGACTCTTCCGCTTTGACGGAACGCCCTGCTATGAGTACGCCGACCCCCGTAAGGGAGAGCATAAGGAATGGGGAACGGTGGTATTTGACTACGGCAAACCGCAGGTGAGGAATTTCCTTATTTCAAGCGCGGTTTACTGGATAAAAGAATACCATATCGACGGACTGAGGGTCGACGCGGTAGCTTCAATGCTTTATCTCGATTACGGCCGTCAGGGAGGCGATTGGGTTCCGAATTCCTATGGCGGACGCGAAAATCTTGAGGCGGTAGCCTTTTTAAAGGATGTTAATTCCCGGGCTTTTGCCGCTAACCCCTCGGTAATGATGATAGCCGAGGAGTCAACCGCGTGGCCGCTTGTTACCAAACCGCCGCAGGACGGAGGTCTCGGGTTTAATTTCAAGTGGAATATGGGCTGGATGAACGATATGCTGCGCTATATGTCTCTTGACCCGCTTTTTAGGAAGAACAATCACGATTGTTTGACGTTTTCATTCTTTTATGCTTTTTCGGAAAACTTTATTCTTCCTCTCTCGCATGACGAGGTGGTGCACGGCAAATGCTCAATGATTGAAAAGATGCCGGGCGAATATGATATGAAATTCGCGTCGCTCCGTGCCTTTTACACCTATATTATGGCTCATCCGGGTAAAAAGCTTTTGTTTATGGGTCAGGAGTTTGCTCAGTTTATTGAGTGGAATTACGAGCAGCAGCTTGACTGGATGCTGCTTGATTATGACAAGCACCGTATGATGCAGCACTTTGTCGCTCAGCTTAATAAATTCTATATTAAAAATCCCGAGCTGTGGGAGATTGACTACTCGTGGGACGGATTTTCATGGATATCCAATGATGATAACGCCCAGAGCATTATCGCTTTCAGGCGTATTAATAAATCGGGAGGGGAGATTATCGCAGTTTGTAACTTCGTTCCCGTCGCAAGGGAAAACTACCGCATAGGAGTGCCAAAAAAGGGCTCATACAGGAGAATTTTCTGCTCTGACAGTACGGATTTCGGCGGAATTACCGACAGGAAATCGGTAAGCTTTAAGAGCGAAAATATACCAATGCACGGATATGAAAATTCAGTAAGCCTTGATATACCCGCAATGTCGGTAAGCTTTTACCGCGTACCGACGGCGAAAAAAACCGCGTCTCGGAAAAAGTAATATATTAATAACAACTGCATAGTATTTTAAGGTTAGAAAATAAAAATGTCGGGAGTGTTTATATTGAACAGCAAAAAATGCGTAGCCATGCTTCTTGCCGGAGGTCAGGGAAGCAGACTCGGAGTTTTAACAAGCAAAATCGCAAAGCCCGCCGTTCCCTACGGAGGGAAATACCGTATAATCGATTTTCCGCTCTCAAACTGCGCTAATTCGGGTATTGATACCGTCGGTATTCTTACACAGTACAAGCCGCTTGAGCTTAACGATTATGTCGGCTCGGGCAAGCCTTGGGATCTTGACCGCTCAAACGGAGGGGTACATATACTGCCTCCGTATCAGGGACAAAAGGGCGGAAATTGGTACAAGGGCACGGCAAACGCTATTTATCAGAATTTAGAGTTTATTTCTCGTTATAATCCGGAGTATGTTTTGGTGCTTTCGGGCGATCATATTTATAAAATGGATTATTCCAAAATGATAAACGAGCATACAGAAAGCGGAGCCGCCTGCACTATTGCCGTTATGGAAGTCACTATGGAGGAGGCTTCCCGTTTCGGAATTATGAATACAAGGGAGGACGGCACGATTTACGAATTTGAGGAAAAGCCTGCCAGGCCAAAGAGTAATCTCGCCTCTATGGGAATTTATGTTTTCAGCTGGCAGAAGCTCAAAAAGTATCTGACCGAGGACGAGGCTAATCCTAATTCTTCAAACGATTTCGGCAAGGACGTTATTCCCGCAATGCTAAACGCGGGAGAGCTTATGAGGGTCTACCGTTTCAGCGACTACTGGAAGGACGTTGGAACAGTCGATTCGCTTTGGGAGGCGAATCTTGATCTTCTTAACCCTAAAATTGACCTTAATCTTGCCGACCAGAATTGGCGTATTTATTCAAGGACAACGGGTATGCCGCCGCAGTATATTTCAAAAGACGCCGTGGTTGAGAATTCCCTTATAACCGACGGTTGTGAGGTTGAGGGCAAGCTCGATTACTCGATACTTTTTGAAAATGTAACTGTTGAAGAGGGAGCATCTGTTGAATATTCGCTTGTTATGCCGGGTGCGGTTATCAAAAAAGGCGCTAAGGTTCGTTATTCTATAATAGCCGAAAACAGCGTTATCGGTGAAAACGCAGAAATAGGCGCCGACCCCGCGGAATCTAATACAAGCGATTGGGGAATTACCGTTATAGGCGATAACCTAACGGTAGGAAAAAAAGCGACAGTCGGACCTAAAAAAATGATAACCGAAAACGTCGGTGAGGGGGAGAAAATATGAGATCGTCTGCAGTTGCGGGAATTGTATTTGCTAATATCAATGATACTTTATTGAAAAGGCTTACTTCTAAACGGTCTATGGCTTCGGTACCCTTCGGGGCGAGATACAGACTTATTGACTTTCCCCTTTCAAACCTTGTAAACGCCGGAGTTTCAAGCGTTGGAATAATCACGAAGGAAAACTACCGCTCGCTTATGGATCACGTAGGCAACGGCGTGTACTGGGATCTTGACCGTAAAAACGGGGGACTTTATCTGCTTCCTCCGTATTTAACAAGCGGGACAAAGCGTTATAACGGAACCGTGGACGCGCTTCACGGAGCGATTGATTATATTGATCGCTGCAACGCTGAGTATATGGTGCTTTGCAATGCGGATACGATTGCAAATATTGATCTAAGCGCGGCAATAGCGGCTCACATAGAGAAAAAAGCTGATGCTACTATCGTATATCACAAGGGCAGGCCGCCTGTTAACAACGCGGATTTAATGCTTTTGGATATTAATAAGGCAAAAAGAATCGAAAAAATCAATTTTGAAATTGAAACGGATGTGAATACCGCATATTTCGCGGGCGTAACCGTTATATCCCGAGAGCTTTTAATGAAGCTCGTTAAAGAAGCTTATTCCGACGGTCAGGTAAGCTTTACCAGAGATGTGCTTGCCAAAATGACCGATAAGCTTAAAATATACGGCTTTGAGCATAAGGATTTTGTTGCAATATTTGATGGAACCGACGCATATTATAATGCAAGTATGGCACTGCTTGACGCAAAGGTGCGCCGTCAGCTTTTCGGTACAGGCCGTCCGATATTTACCAAAACCCGCGATGATATGCCTACACGTTACGGTACAAAGGCTGACGTTAGAAACTGCATTATTGCGGACGGCTGCGTTATAAACGGAACGGTTAAGAACAGCATACTCTTCCGCGGCGTTACTGTAGAAAAGGACGCTGTGGTCGAAAACTGCATATTAATGCAGGAAACCGCTGTAGGAACTGCGGCTGATATTAATAACGTAATAGCCGATAAAAACGCCGTTATAGGCGAAAATATGGTTCTTAAGGGAACGCCTGAAAAATGCGTTTTTGTCAAAAAGAATCAGATTTTATAATATGGAAAGGAAATAGCAGAATGAAAGTATTATTTGCCTCAAGCGAGGTTTTACCCTTTGCAATGTCCGGAGGTCTTGCTGACGTGGCGGGCGCTTTGCCGAAAGCTCTTCGCCGAAGGTTTATAGGCTGCAGGGTGGTTATGCCGCTTTATAATTCCGTAAGCGCTGAAATGCGGGAAAAAATGACCTTTATAACCAGCATTACCGTTTCGGTTGCCTGGAGACGTCAGTACTGCGGCATATTTGAAGCACACGTTGACGGAATGATTTATTATTTTATTGATAATCAGTACTATTTCGGCCGCGACGGACTTTACGGATATTATGACGACGCCGAGCGCTTTGCCTTTTTCTCCCGTGCGGTGCTGGATATAATTCCGCATATCGGTTTCACGCCTGATATTATCCACTGTAATGACTGGCAGACCGCGCTTGTTCCCGTTTATCTCAATACTATGTACCGAGGCAGCGATACCTACCGCGATATTAAGACGGTATTCACTATTCACAACATTCAGTATCAGGGAAAATACGGGCTTGAGCTTAACGGAGACGTGCTGGGAATTCCGTATGAAAGCCAGAGCATTATTGAGTATGACGGCTGTGTAAACTTTATGAAGGGCGCTATTCAGTGCGCGGATAAGATAACAACCGTATCTCCGACCTACGCAAACGAAATTTTACAGCCATACTATTCCTACGGGCTTGACAATATCCTGAAAAAGTTTACCTTTAAGCTTACGGGAATTGTAAACGGCATTGACTATGAGGTTTACAACCCCGAAACCGACGCGTTTATCTATAAAAATTTCGGTGTTGACGATTTAAAGGATAAGGCGTATAATAAGAAAATGCTGCAAAGGGAAATGGGCCTGCCCGAGCTTTCAGAGGCACCTGTTATCGGAATGGTGACCCGTCTTGTAAAGCACAAGGGTCTTGATCTCGTAAAGCGTGTTTTTGAAGAGCTGCTGCGCGCTGACCTGCAATTTGTAATTCTGGGTTCCGGTGAATGGGAATTTGAAACCTTCTTCCACGAAATGGCGCAGAAGTACCCCGAAAAGGTGGGACTTAAGCTCGGCTTTAATCCCCAGCTCGCGCACAGAATATACGCGGGAGCGGATATTTTCTTAATGCCGAGCCAGAGTGAGCCTTGCGGACTCGCCCAAATGGTTGCGCTTCGTTACGGTACAATTCCGATTGTAAGAGAAACAGGCGGTCTTAACGACACGATTTCGGACAGCGGAGACGGCGAGGGCAACGGCTTTACATTTAGAAATTTCAACGCCCACGAAATGGAAAACGCCGTATGGCGGGCAATTGCGGGTTATGCCGATAAGGGCGGCTGGGATATTTTAAGAAAGCGCGCGATGAACTGCGATAACAGCTGGGGAACCTCGGCTAATGCGTATATCAAACTATATAAGGAAATTGCCGGCAATTGAGCCGGCAATTTCTTAGCGTCTTTTGGGGGATATTATGTTAGAAATTTTAAAGTCAATCATTTTAGGAATTATTGAGGGAATTACCGAATGGCTGCCAATAAGCAGTACGGGACACCTTATCTTAGCCGACGAGTTTATTAAGCTCGGCATGGGCGAAGAGTTTAAAGAAATGTTCAATGTGGTAATTCAGCTTGGAGCAATACTCGCTGTAGTAGTAATCTTTTGGAAAAAGCTGTGGCCCTTTACCCTCGATAAAAGCAGGGGCTATAACTACATAACAAAGGGCGGCGGAATAATCAAGAAAGACATAATGGATATGTGGCTCAAGGTTATTGTCGCAATGCTGCCCGCGGCTATTGTCGGAATACCGCTTGACGATGTATTTGAAAAATATTTTCATAACTATATAGTTGTCTCCGCGGCGCTGATAATTTACGGCGTTCTGTTTATTGCGGTGGAGCGGCGCAACCGCGGAATAAAGCCTAAATATAACGGAATTGCAGATATTTCCTATAAAACCGCTCTTATAATAGGACTGTTTCAGGCGCTCTCACTGATACCCGGTACCTCGAGAAGCGGCTCAACCATTTTGGGCGCTATAATAATCGGCGTTTCCCGCGTTGCGGCGGCTGAGTTTAGCTTTTATCTTGCGGTACCGGTTATGTTCGGCGCAAGCTTTATAAAGCTTTTAAAGTTTGGATTTAACTTCACCTCGGCAGAGCTTGTGGTACTGCTTGTCGGTATGCTTACCGCCTTTATTATTTCGGTGCTGGTAATTAAATTCCTTATGAGCTATATAAGAAAGCACGATTTTACCGCTTTCGGCTGGTACAGAATAGTTCTCGGTATAGTTGTGCTGGTTTACTTCCTTGTTATTGCGTAGGTGTCCAAAATGAAATTAATGATCGCGTCGGATATTCACGGTTCGGCGTATTACTGCCGTATGCTTTTAGACGCTTTTGAAAGAGAAAAAGCGGACAGATTGCTCCTCCTCGGCGATATTTTATATCACGGTCCGCGCAACGACCTGCCGAGGGAGTACGCTCCTAAAGATGTTATAGGGCTTTTAAATCCCCTTAAAAATAAAATTTTTTGCGTGCGCGGCAATTGTGATACCGAGGTTGACCAAATGGTACTTGACTTTCCCGTACTTGCCGATTACGCGGTAATACCCGTAGGTCGGCGTATCGTTTACGCCACTCACGGGCATATCTATAACGAAGGCAAGCTTCCGCCGCTATGTGGAGGCGATATACTGTTAAACGGTCATACGCATATTCCGAAATGTTTAGAGCATACGGATTATATCTATATGAACTGCGGCTCGGTTTCTATTCCGAAAGAAAACAGTCCGCACAGCTATATGATAAGCGAAAACGGCGTGTTTTACTGGAAAGAGCTTCAAAGCGGCGAGATATACAATGAGTTTAGAATATAAAATTTAAGCGGCGGAAATGCAAACAGTCTGCATTTCCGCCGCTTTAAAATATCAGTTAGTAGGTTTGTGATGATAACCGTAAGATTCGGGGGTCAAGGCTTCAAAGGTGTAGCCCATTTTGGTAAGTCCTTCAATTATTTCCGGCAAAGCCTGAACAGTTGTGGTTTTTGCCGCCGCGTCGTGCATAAGCACGCATATTGAGTTTTTGTTCTTTGCGGCATTTAAAACGTTATTTCTTATGTAGGTATAGCTCGGCGTATTTTTGTCAGCGTCTCCTGAGGAAACATTCCAGTCAAAATAAGAGTAGCCCTTTTGAGGAACAAGGGTGACAAGCTTAGTCATAATACCTTTACAGTATCTTGCACTTACCTGATTGCTGCTGCCGCCCGGGAATCTCATGACCGTAGGCTTTATACCTATAATGCTTTCAACCTTGTCGGAAATCTGCTGTAAATCCTTAAAATAGGCGTCTATACTCGAATATATCTGCGAGTAATTGTGGGTTGCGGTGTGAAGACCTACCGTGTGTCCTGCGTCGTGAATGTTTTTAACATAGCCGATATCAGCGGAATTTATAACAAAAAATGTTGCTTTGGCATTGTATTTTTTTAGTATTTCAAGGATTTTAGGGGTGTTTTTGGAGGGACCATCGTCAAAGGTTAGATAGCAAACCTTGCTGCCGCTCGGCACGGTAGCCTGCGACGACATTGCCGCCGCAGATTGCCCGCTCTTTTTAGCGCTTAGTGTTTCAATTTTTTGCTTAAGCGCCGCGTTTTCATCCTCAAGCTTCTTTTTTTCACTCTTAAACTTTTCTAACTGTGAGCTTATTTCGGTATTTACCTTGTCCTTTTCGGCAATTTGCTTTTCGTATTCGGAAATTTTAGCCTCTGCCGTTTCGATTTTGCTTGCGTTTTCCGAAATTTGCGATTTGACGGAGGAAATATAGCCGTCTTTTTTCCTGATGACCACCAAGGAACAAATAAGCGCGCCGACCAGAAGAAAGATAACGCAGGTGAGGATGATGTTTGAAGCCGATTTAAAAAATTTCACTTTTATTTTCCTTCCGCTTTTAAAAATCCTGCTGAAAAAATTCCGCAATTCTATTTTAACACACTCCCCATAAAAAATATATAATATTCAAATTACAAATTATTACAGATTAGGAAAAAGTGCGATAAATCTGTTGCTAATTTGTAATAGAAATGATATAATTTATAAAAATCGAAATTTAAGAGGGTGCTAATTTGAATTCAAATACAGTAATAACAAGCGACAGCACAACAGATCTAAGTCCTGAATTAAGGGAGCGCTACAACGTTACGGTTATGCCGCTTAAAATAACTCTCGGCGATAAAACTTATACTGATGGGGAAAATATCACACCTGACGATATTTATGCGCATCACGATAAAACAGGCGAGCTTCCCAAAACCGCCGCTACCAATGTCGGCGACTGTATTGATTTTTTTAAGCCGTTTTGTGACGCCGGTAAGACCGTAATTCATTTTACTATAAGCTCCGAAATGTCTTCAACATATAATAATGCCTGCCTTGCGGCCGAGGAGCTTGGAAACGTTTATGTTATCGACACCAAAAATCTTTCAACAGGCGGCGGACTCCTTGTTATTTCCGCGGCGGAAATGCTTGATTCAGGACTTTCAGCGGAGGAAACGGTGAAAAAAACACAGGAGCTCGTTCCCTGTGTTGACGCCTCGTTTGTCATCGACAGCCTTGAATATCTTTATAAGGGTGGGCGCTGTTCCGCGCTTGCTATGTTCGGAGCAAACCTGTTAAAGCTAAAGCCTTGCATACAGATTAAGAACGGCAAAATGGACGTTGCCAAAAAGTACCGCGGAAAATTTTCCGATGTTTTAAAGCAGTATGTAAGGGATAAAATATCCGATTATTCGGATATTGAGTTAGACCGCGTTTTTGTTACTCATGCCGGCTGCGATTCGGAGCTTGTAAATGAAATTGTTGACCTTGTAAAAAAGGAAGTTCCGTTTAAGGAGATATTTTTGACCCGTGCGGGTTGTACGGTTTCCTCGCATTGCGGAGCAAATACGCTCGGAGTTTTGTTTATACGAAAGTCACCGATTTAAAATCTTGGGCATAATATATTAACAGGGGTTGCTTGTGGGATATCCCGAATATCGGCGACAGTTTTTAACCGTCTTCAGATAACCGATTAAACCCCTTGATATATAAAGCGACCGTCCTGCTTTTATAGCAGGGCGGCCGTGTTTTTTTATGCAGAAAGAAGTAGCAAAAATATGCTGCTTAGGCTCGAGAGAAAAAACTGCAAAAAAGAAGTGCCTAGGCTACGCGTCTGCGTGTCAAGGCACTCGGTTGGTGCCGGTGGCCGGACTCGAACCGGCACGGTATCGCTACCGGTGGATTTTGAGTCCACTACGTCTGCCAATTCCATCACACCGGCAAATATCTGACTTTGATATTATACAATATACTTCTTATAAAATCAAGACTTTTTTTAACGGTTTGTTTTTTGTGCCATGCAATACTTTAAAACACAATATATAGTTATGTATAAATAAATTTCAAAAAAATTATGTAAACTTTAAAAAAAATCTTGATTTTTATGCTTTGCGGGCTTATAATACAATCATAGTGGTGTAAAGTGGAGTAAAAAACCATTAAAGTGCATTAAAGTGGAGCACAAAGGAGTGAGAACCGTGCTTTTTGGAGGCTATCAGCATAATATTGATAAAAAGGGCAGGGTTTTTATTCCTGCAAAGCTTCGTGAAGAGCTGGGGACAGGCTTTATGATTTGCCGCGGCATTTACGGCAAGCGCTGTTTGTGCGTTTATTCTGCCGAGCAATGGGACAAGCTTGTTGAAAAAATCGGCACTCTTCCGAGCACTAAGTCGAGCGCGGTTAAGCGCTTTTTGTACGACGGCGCATTTAATGTGGATTTCGATTCGCAGGGCAGAATACTTATTCCGCCGGTTTTGCGCGAATACGCCCGTCTTGACGGTGAAGCGCACATTATAGGAATGGACACCAACCTCGAAATCTGGAACACCGAGCTTTGGAACGAAGAGAACGCAAAATATACTCCCGAATCCATTGCCGATATTATGGAAGAGCTTAACTTCTGATGGAGTTTATACACAAATCGGTGCTGCTTGAAGAAACGATAGCAGCGCTTAACATAAAGCCTGACGGAATTTATGTAGACGGTACTGCCGGCGGTGCGGGACACTCGTCGGAAATAGCGAAAAGATTAAAAAATGGGTTTTTGTTCGCCCTTGACCGCGACCCCGACGCGGTAAAAATCGCTTCGGAGCGTCTTAAAGGCTATCCCGCAAAGGTCATTGAAAGTAATTTCAGCGATATGGCGTCGGTGCTCTCCGGCGAGGGGATAGACGGTGTAGACGGGGTTCTCTTAGACCTTGGAGTTTCCTCCTATCAGCTTGACAGCGCAGAGCGCGGCTTTTCCTACCGTGCGGACGCCCCGCTCGATATGCGAATGAGCAAAAGCGGATTATCCGCCGCGGATATTGTCAATACTTATTCCGTGCAGCAGCTTACGGATATTTTCAGGGATTACGGCGAGGAAAAATTCGCTTACAAAATAGCGAACAGAATAGTTAAAGAGCGGGAAAAGGACCCTATTGTTACTACCTTAAAACTTGCGGATATAATAGCCGCGTCGGTTCCCGCGGCGGCGAGAAGAGACGGACATCCCGCTCGGAAATGCTTTCAGGCGATAAGAATAGCGGTAAACGGCGAGCTCGATATTTTAGGCGGTGCGCTTGACAGCGCGTTCGGTCTGCTTAAAAAGGACGGAGTGCTTGCGGTTATAACTTTTCACTCGCTTGAGGACAGAATTGTAAAGCAAAAATTCAAGGAATACTGCATGGGCTGTATATGCCCGCCCGACTTTCCTGTTTGTGTGTGCGGCAGAACGCCGAGGGGACATTTGGCTTTTAAAAAGCCGACCGAGCCCACAGAAAAAGAATTAAATGAAAACCCGCGAAGCCGAAGCGCAAAGCTAAGGGCGATAATAAAGAATTAGGAGAACGGTTATGGATAATATGAAGTATTACAACGACAGCTTGGCATATGATTTTGAAATGTTTATGCCCAAAAACGCTGAGCAAAAGAGAACGCGCGATAATATTGTTGTAATGCCAAAGACCGCGGAGCGTTCGAGAAAGCGTACCCGTGCGGCGGCTAAAAGCCTTTCTTCCCCGATGCTCCTTATTATGACCGCCGTATTTATTCTCGCGGGGCTTTGCGGAAATATAGCGCTTAGAATTAAGATAAACGAGGTTAATTCCGAAATAAATGAAGTAAAATCTTCAATAACCGAGCTTGACAGCGAGAAGACAAGCCTTGAGGTTGAAATGCAGCGCAGAATTTCTTATTCCAATCTGGAGCTTGAGGCTACACAGTTGGGAATGAGGAAAATGGAAAAAAGCAATGTAAAGTATATAAGGGTAAATGATAAGGATAAAGCTGTAACTGTAAACGGAGATACTGTGACAGCCGAGTAATAACTGTACAAGTATTAATAATATAATTATTTGTGAAGACTGAGCGCATAATAAAAAGATACGAGAGTTGTTTTGTCAACTCTCGTATTCGGGTTTAGAAAGGAAGCAAGAGCTGTGTCTGTGAAACCGGGAAAAATGATGGTCACAAGAACAATCGTGGTTATGACCGCGCTTATACTTGCTCTTTCTGTAGTATCCGGAGCAAGCCTTGTAAACATTATGATAATCAAGGGTGAGAAATATCAGAACGACGCTTCGGAACAGCAGCTTTACGACAGTCTTGTAACCGCGCCGCGCGGCGATATTTACGACCGAAATATGCAGATATTAGCGACAAGCTCGCCTGCCTGGACGGTTTACATAACGCCTAACGGAATAAAAAAGCTTGACGAGGACGAAGCTCTGAAGGTTAAGAAGAAAATAGCCGAGGGACTTTCGGAAATATTGGAGCTTGATTATGAGACGGTATACGGATATACCGAGAAAAACTCGTATTATGTAATAGTAAAGAAAAAAATCGACAAAACGGTTGCCGACAAGGTAAGACAGTTTTTGCTTGATAATAAAGATTTAGAGCTTACACAGTATATCGGTCTCGACGAGACAACAAAAAGGTATTACCCAAATGAAAATCTTGCATCGGTTGTACTGGGTTTTGTCGGTTCGGACGATCAGGGACTGGCGGGAATCGAAAGCTATTACGATAACGATTTAACAGGCATTGCGGGGCGTGTTGTCGCCGCTAAAAACGCCGCCGGAACAAATATGCCGTTCTCATATGAAAAGGTGGAAGAGGCAACAAAGGGAAGGTCGCTTGTGCTCACCCTTGATTCCTATGTTCAGTACACGGCGGAAAAGTATTTGAAAAACGCCATTGAAGCCAACAAAATCGCGGAGCGCGGCGCGGCGGTTGTAATGAACGTAAATACAGGCGCAATACTCGCTATGGCGGTTAAGGGGGATTTTGACCCGAACGAACCGTTTGTCCTCTCCGCCGCCGATCAGGAAAAGGTGGACGCCGTAACCGACGAGGCGGAAAAAAAGTCGCTTAAATCCGAGCTTTTAAACCGTCAATGGAGAAACAAAGCGGTTTCGGACACATATGAGCCCGGCTCGGTTTTCAAGGTTATAACGGCTTCAATTGCGCTTGAGGAAAACCTTGTAAATAAAAACTCCAGCTTTTTCTGTAACGGCTCGGCGACCGTGGCGGGACAGCATTACAGCTGTCACAAAAAAACGGGTCACGGCTCGCAGAATCTAATGCAGGCAATCTCAAATTCCTGCAATCCGGCCTTTATCACAATAGGTCAGTTTGTAGGAGTAGGGACCTTTTCAAAATACTTCAAGGCCTTCGGACTTACCGAAAAAACAGGTATTGACCTGCCCGGCGAGGCTACATCGACCTACCACAAGGAAGAGAAGATGGGACCTGTTGAGCTTGCCTCCTGCTCCTTCGGTCAGACCTTTAACGTTACGCCTATGCAGTTAATTTCAGCCGTTTCTGCCGCGGTAAACGGAGGATACCTTGTTCAGCCTCATCTGCTTGAAAAAAAGCTTGACGAGGACGGAAGGGTGACCGAAACCGCGTCCACCTCATATAAGCGTCAGGTTATTTCGGAGACCACCTCCGCCACAATGCGCGAGCTTATGAATTATGTTTCGGAAAACGGTGCGAAAAACTCATTAGTGGCAGGGTATAATATAGGCGCTAAAACAGGTACATCGCAAAAGGTTGCCAAAATTCTTCAGACGGGCGACCATTACCTTTATATCGGCTCTTGTATTACCGTGGCGCCAATAGAAAATCCCGAAATAGCCGTTTTTGTAATGCTTGACGAGCCTAAGGGAGATAAATATTACGGCGGTGTCATTTCGGCGCCTGTCAACTCCCAGATTATGGGGGATGTTTTACCGTATCTCGGATATGAGCCCAGCTATTCCCAAGAGGAGCTTAAGAGCCTTACTCTTACTGTGCCTGATACTGTAGGCTCGAGCGCTGCCGACGCAAAATCAAAAATAAGCGCGGCAAAGCTTGAATGTAAGGTTATAGGTTCGGGTGAAAAGGTCGTGCGCCAGCTGCCCGAGGCGGGTAGCAAGGTGATATCAGGCGGCGTAGTGATTGTTTATACGGAAGAGGGCGGCTCAGAAAAGGTGGCTGTTCCTAATCTTGTGGGACTTACCGCCACTGAGGTTAATAAGCTTGCCGCAAATTCTAATATAAACGTGGAATTTTCGGGTAACACCGCGTCGGGAGGACTTAAATCCTATAAGCAAAGCGTCGAGGCAGGCCAGTCGGTTGACGCGGGTACGGTCATTACGGTTTATTTCAGAGACGAAAATGTTGTTGACGGTTAGGTTTTTTAAGCCTTATGAAAAGGAGAAAAGATGAAGCTTTTAAATTTGATTGAATGTAATGAAATACTTGGAGATACCGAAATAAGCGGAATAACCTGCGATTCAAGGCAGGTGAAGTCAGGCTTTGCGTTTGTATGTATTAAAGGCGCTAAATCGGACGGTCACGATTATGCCGAAAAAGCGCTCGCAAACGGCGCGGCGGTAATTATAGCAGAGCGGGATTTAGGACTTGAAGTTCAGATTGTCGTTTCAGATACCCACGCGGCTTATGCCGATATGTGCGCTAAGTGGTTCGGCAATCCTGCCGATAGCCTGAAGCTCTTGGGCGTCACGGGTACAAACGGCAAGACCTCGGTTACCTATATGATGAAAAAGATACTCGAAAAAGCGGGATATAAGGTCGGTCTTATAGGAACAATACAGAATATGATAGGCGACGAGATTATCGCCGCCCATAACACCACGCCGAACGCCTATGAGCTTAACTCGCTTTTCGCGCTTATGAAGGCAAAGGGCTGCACATACGTTATTATGGAGGTTTCCTCCCACGCGCTCGACCAGTCGAGGGTATATAGGCTGAACTTTGAAGCGGCTATGTTTACGAATCTCACGCAGGATCATCTTGATTACCACATTACAATGGAAAATTATCTCGCGGCAAAGAAAAAGCTGTTCCGTATGTGCAAAACCGCGGTTATAAACAGCGACGATCCATATTCCGCCGAGCTTATAAAAGGACTTGACTGTAAGATAGCTACCTATTCTATGGGCGACGCTTCAACATACAGCGCAAAGGGTGTAAATTACCGACCCGCAAGCGTTGAATACGAATTTGTGAGTGACAGCGAGATAGGTCATATTAAAGTGAATACAGGCGGAAAATTCACGGTTTACAATTCGCTTTGCGCCGCATCCTGCGCGGTTGAAATAGGTCTTCCGCTGTCTGATGTATCATCAGCTCTTGCCGAGCTTCGCGGCGTTAAGGGCAGGGCGGAGGTTGTCCCCACGGGTAGGGATTTTACTGTCATTATAGATTACGCCCACACCCCGGACGGACTTAAAAACATACTGTCAACCTTCCGTGAATGTAAGAAAAACCGCCTTATCGCGGTTTTCGGCTGCGGTGGGGACAGGGACAAAACCAAGCGTCCTATAATGGGTAATATCGCGGCGCATTTTTCGGATTACGCGATAGTTACAAGCGATAATCCGAGAACCGAAAACCCCCACGCCATAATTGAGGATATTTTGGAAGGCATGAAAGGCGCGGTTATACCTGTAAAGGTTATTGAAAACAGAATAGAAGCGATAAAATTCGCTGTTTCAATTGCGAAAAAAGATGATATAATAGTACTTGCGGGAAAGGGACACGAAACCTATCAGATTTTAAACACGGGTACAATTCATCTTGACGAGCGCGAGGTTGTAGCCGAAGCGCTTAAAGCTTTGAAATAACCCGTCCTAAAAGGAGAGATAAGAAAAAATGAAAGACTTAACCCCCTTAATAGCCGCCATAGTGGCGTTCGCTGTGACCGCAGGACTCGGATATATTGTAATTCCGTATTTAAAACGGCTGAAATTCGGGCAGACTATATTAGACATAGGTCCTAAATGGCACAAGGGCAAGGAGGGTACGCCGACAATGGGCGGCGTTATGATAATCGCGGGTGTGCTTCTGTCGCTTGGCATAGCCTATGCTTATTCTGCTATTGTGCAGGGCCGCTTCGCCGCGGAAATGAAAACTCCTTACCGTCTTTCGCTTTTTTCGGCGGGTATAATTATGGCGCTGTGTATGTCGGGAATCGGGTTTATGGACGATTATATTAAGGTAGTTAAAAAGCGCAATTTAGGTCTTACCGCGAGGCAGAAAACCTTTTTACAGCTGCTTGTAGCTGCGGCATATCTCGCCACTCTCTGCATTTCGGGTATGAAGACAACCTATATTCCTTTTATCGGGGATATTGATGTGACCAAGGGCTTCGGATTGCTTTTCTGGCCCGTGGCGCTTATGTTTATCTACGGCTTTACAAATGCCGTGAATCTAACCGACGGCATCGACGGCCTGGCGTCTACGGTTACCCTTGTTGTAGCCTGCGCGTTTATGTTGGGCTCAGGCTTTCTTTACAATATGGGGATTAACGCTATGTCTGCCGCACTCGCGGGAGCGTGCGTAGGCTTTGTTGTATGGAACGCAAAGCCCGCAAGGGTGTTCATGGGCGATACGGGCTCAATGTTCTTGGGCGGAATGGTGGTCGCGGTCTCCTTCGGAATAGGAAGACCCGTACTGCTTATTTTCGCGGGAATAACCTATTTTCTTGAGGCACTTTCCGACATTATTCAGGTTGCTTACTATAAACGCACAAAAAAGCGCCTCTTTAAAATGGCTCCGCTTCACCATCATTTTGAAATGAGCGGCTGGTCGGAGCAGAAAATCGTTTTTGTTTTCTCGGGGATAACCGCCGTCGGCTGTGCGGTCGCGTTACTGCCTATAATATTTAATTGGTAATATCGGAGGTAAGAAGCTATGGCAAAGATAAAAAGGAAAAAAAGCGAATATACTTCGGGTAAGCTTGATATAACCTTTTTATCCTTTGTTCTGATTTTGCTTACCGTGGGTCTTGTCATGCTTTATTCGGCAAGCTACGCCTTTTCCTACAATCAGTACGGCAACAGCTATAAGTTTATTACAAGACAGGCAATGTTTGCGGCTGTCGGAGTCGCGGTAATGCTTGTCGTTTCAAGGATTGATTATCATATATGGCGCAAATTCGCGTGGGTCTTATATGTCCTATCAACCGTAATGCTCGCGGTGCTTTTGATACTGCCGCCTATGTTAGAGGGAAAGGACGTTAAGCGCTGGATTGTAATAGGGCCGGTCAATTTTCAGCCGTCGGAAATCGCTAAATTTGCAATAATTCTTCTTTTTTCCTCCCTTATCGCGGCGAATTATAAGCAGATGAAAAGCTTTAAGTTCATAGCTTTTTTAGTAGCTTTGCTGGGGCTGCAGTGCGTTCTTGTGGTATTGGAGCCGCACCTTTCGGCAACTGTGCTTATTTTCTCAATCGGAATAGTACTGCTTATTGTGGGAGGACTTCCCAAGCGGTATATTTTGGGCGGCGTCGGCGCGGGGGTCGGACTCGGCGTTTTGGCGGTTATTACGGGGGTTATAGGCTATGGCTCCGACCGTATAAAGTACTGGCTTGACCCGTGGGCGGACCCTAAGGACAAGGGATTTCAAACTATTCAGTCGCTTTTGGCAATCGGCTCGGGCGGAATTTTAGGCAGGGGCATAGGTCAGTCAAGACAAAAATATCTCTGGCTGCCTGAACCTCACAACGATTTTATTTTTGCCATAGTATGCGAGGAATTAGGTCTTGTAGGCGCGCTCGTTATTATTTTGCTTTTCTGCCTGCTTGTGTGGCGAGGATTTACGATAGCAATGCGCGCGCAGGATAAATTCGGCTCGCTTTTAGCGCTTGGCCTTACCTTTCAGGTAGGCCTCCAGGCAATGCTTAATATCTGGGTTGTAACCAACACCATTCCGAATACGGGAATAAGTCTTCCGTTTTTCAGCTATGGCGGGACCTCGCTCCTTATTTTGCTTGCTGAAATGGGCATCGTGCTTTCGGTGTCAAGGGGAGCGAACATTGAAAAAACTTAGGGGGATACGGTTATGAAGATACTGTTTGCGGGCGGCGGCACGGCGGGGCATATAAACCCCGCGCTTGCGATAGCGGGCTATATAAAGGAACGCCACCCCGACGCAGAGATTTCCTATATCGGTACGGCGGATAAGCTTGAAGCAAAGCTTGTGCCCGAAAAGGGCTACGATTTTTATACGATTGACGTCGCGGGATTTCAGCGGAAGCTGAGCCTTAAAAACATAGCGAAAAATATAGAGGCGGTCGGAAAGGCTATATCCTCTTCAAATGCGTCAAAAAAGCTTTTAAAGGAAATAGCGCCCGATATAGTTGTGGGTACGGGCGGTTATGTAAGCGGTCCTGTTCTGCGCGAAGCGCATAAATTAGGAATTAAAACCGCCATACACGAGCAAAACGCGTTTCCGGGAGTTACCACAAAAATGCTTGCCGATAAGGCGGATAGGGTAATGCTTGCGATGCCTGAGGCGGAAAGCCGACTAAACCTTAAAAAACCGCCTGTTGTTACGGGAAACCCCGTAAGGAGCGAGCTTTTAAGCATTTCGCGCGAACAAGCAAGGCAAAAATTAGGGCTTGACAATCGCCCGCTGATACTTTCCTTCGGAGGCTCGCTCGGCGCAAGGCATATTAACGAGGCGGTGACCGAGCTTATAAAATGGCACAACGGCACCGATAAATTCTATCATATCCACGGTACGGGCAAGATTGGGTATGAGGCTATGATGTCGGCTTTTGACGGCGTAAAGCTGTCGCCCCTTATCGACGTGCGGGAATACATTAACGATATGGACGTTTGTATGGCGGCGGCAGACCTCGTTATATGCCGAGCGGGTGCGATTACATTAAGCGAGCTTTGCTGCTGCGGCAAGCCGTCGGTCCTTATTCCGTCCCCTTATGTAGCGGAAAATCATCAGTACCACAACGCTATGACCCTTAAAAAGGCGGGTGCGGCGGAAATCCTTGAGGAAAAGGATTTAAACGGGGAAAGTCTTATTAATACCGTTTCAAAAATAATAGAAAATAAACCCCTGCTGCAAAAAATGAGTGCCGCCGCAGGGAAACACGCGATTTTGGACTCAAACAAAAGAATTTACGATGTTTTAATGCAATTATATACGGGAGCGTGACAAATTCCGTACTTTCGCATAGTATGAACTGTGAGAAAAGTTTTACTGTGAGAGGGTGCGGTCAATGTCCGAAATAATAGTAAACGGCGGTAAAAAGCTTTACGGCGGCATATCCGTTCAGGGAGCGAAAAACAGTGTGCTTCCCGTGCTTGCGGCAACCGTTTTGTGCGAAAAGGAATGTGTGATACATAACTGCCCTGCGCTTTCGGATGTTGAAACCTCCCTTAAAATTTTAAGGGCATTGGGCTGTGAGTGTCAAAAGGACGGGGACACCGTAACGGTAGACAGTAAGGGGCTATGCGAATACGAAATTCCCGATAATCTGATGCGGGAAATGCGTTCCTCCGTGGTTTTTTTAGGCGCTGTAATAGGAAGATGCGGAAAGGCTGTTATAAGCAGTCCGGGCGGCTGTGAATTAGGTCCTCGCCCTATTGATTTGCACCTTGCCGCCCTAGAACGAATGGGCGTTACGGTAAAGGAGGAACACGGTTATTTAATCTGCACCGCCGAAAACGGACTTAAGGGAGCTGAAATAAGCTTAGGCTTTCCAAGCGTGGGCGCTACCGAAAATATTATCTTAGCGGCGGCGACCGCAAAGGGTATGACGGTGATTCACGGCGCGGCAAAAGAGCCTGAAATAAGCGACCTTGCCGACTTTTTAAACAGCGCGGGCGCGCGTATTTACGGCTGCGGGTCGGATACTGTGAGGATCTACGGCGTTGAAAAGCTCGGCGGAACGGAGCACACGATAATCCCCGACCGAATAGCCGCGGCAACATATATGGCGTGCGCCGCGGTTACGGGCGGAAAAATTACGCTTTGCAATCTTATGCCGTCGCATATGGTTTCTACCCTTTGGGTATTCAGGGAGGCGGGTTGCGATGTTGAGCTTTCGGGTAAAAGCATTACCCTTACCGCGCCCGAAAGGCTTAAAAGAGTTCCCACCGTCCGAAGTCTTGTTTACCCCGGCTTTCCTACCGACGCGGGGCCAATTATTGTCGCAATGTTAATCCTTGCAGACGGAACATCGGTTTTTGTTGAAAATATATTTGAAAACCGATTCCGTTATGTTGACGAGCTGAAGCGCTTCGGCGCTAAAATCAAGACAGAGGGAAAAATCGCGGTGACCGAGGGGGTAAAGGAGCTCTCAGCGGCGGACTGCAAGGCAACAGATTTGCGCGGCGGCGCGGCGCTTGTAATAGCGGCGCTTGCGGCTTGCGGCGAATCGAAAATAGGAGATATTCACCACATAGAGCGCGGCTATGACGATATTGTATCGGTCTTAGAGTCGCTCGGTGCGGATATAAAATACAGTAAGGATTGATAGTTTGAAAAGGACAGCGGAAAACGACGAGTTTCTGAAAAAAAGAAAAGCGCGTCAGCGCAGAATAAGAAAGCGGAGAATGATTATAGGATTTTCGATGTTTATTGTTTTGCTTGTCACGGTATTCGCGGTACTTTCGCTGACTGTGCTTTTCCCGATAAAACAGATAACTGCAAAGGGAAGCGAAAAATACACCTCGGAGCAGATAGTCGCCTCAAGCGGCATTTATATAGGCGACAATCTGTTTATCTCCTCGGTGAAAACCGACGCTTTAAGAGAAAAACTTCCCTATATAGAGAGCGTTAAAATTAAGCGTACTCTGCCAGACAGCATTGCCATAACCGTAAAGGACGCCGAACCCTACGCCTGTTATTATTCGGACGGGGCATATTACACGGTAAGCCGTGCGGGCTATGTGCTCGAAAGCGGTGAAGTAAAGCCGGATTCTCTCTTTGAAATACGGTCAGGCGGTGTAAAATGCGTGCTCGGCAGGGCGGTCGTATTTTCCGAGGAAAAGACCGAGGAATTAATCTCTCAAATCGGAGGATTAGCCGAGGAATACGGGCTTTCGCTTAATTGTATTGATGTGACCGACGAGCTTGCGCTTACGGTTAAAGCCGAAAATCGGTTTGCTGTTAACCTTGGAACCTCGAATTATCTTGATAAAAAATTTGCCCACCTTTCGGGAATGATAAAGAATATCGGAGAAACTAAGACGGGAAAAATTAATTTGAGTATGTGGACATCCGAAAATACCGAGGGAACTTTTGTCGAAGGAAGCATAGAATAGCAAATGTTGCATATTAAAAAGTACAAAAAACCATAGGTTTTTGACAAAATAAAAAAAATTACAAGAATGTAATAAAAAGTGTTGAAATTTAAAAAAAGATATGTTAATATCATTATATAACTGTATTTGTAGGATAATAACTAATTTACATAAAGACGGAGGAATTCAAAATGCCATTTGAAGTAGCAGAAGAACAAGAGAATGTTGTACAGATTAAGGTCGTCGGCGTCGGCGGCGGCGGCGGAAACGCCGTCAACCGTATGGTTGAGGCCGGTGTGCGCGGCGTTGAGTTTATAGCGATTAATACCGATAAGGCGGCTTTGCTTCAGTCTAAAGCAAACCAGAAAATTCAGATCGGCGACAAGACCACCGCAGGTATGGGCGCCGGCGGAAACCCGGACAACGGCCGTGCGGCGGCTGAGGAATCACGCGATGAGATTACCGCGGCTATCCGAAGCGCGGATATGATTTTCATTACCGCAGGTATGGGCGGCGGAACAGGCACGGGAGCCGCACCTGTTGTTGCGGCTATCGCAAAGGAGCTTGGAATCCTTACGGTAGGTATTGTTACAAAGCCGTTCGGCTTCGAGGGCAAAAAGCGTATGAATCAGGCGGAGTCGGGTATTGCGGCACTCCGCGAGCAGGTGGACAGCCTTGTGGTTATCCCCAACGAGCGTCTTAAATTTGTTTCGGAGCAGAAGATTACTTTCAAAAACGCTTTCTACATAGCGGACGATGTTCTGCGCCAGGGCGTTCAGAGCATTTCCGAGCTTATCAATGTAACCGCGCTTGTAAACCTCGACTTTGCGGATGTTAAATCCATCATGGCGGACGCGGGCTACGCTCATATGGGCGTCGGCGTTGCCACAGGCCGCGACAAGGCGGAGCAGGCAGCTCGTGCGGCTATCAACAGCCCGCTTATCGAGACCTCTATGGAGAATGCTCGCGGCATCATTATCAGCATTACCGGTTCTGACGATATCGGTCTTGAAGAGGTTGAGCTTGCTTCCTCTATCATTACGGATATGGCTCATCCGGACGCGACCATTATCTGGGGCGCTCAGCTTGACGATACGCTTGAGGATACTATCCGCGTTACTGTTGTTGCAACGGGATTGGGCGATGATAAAAAGGACGACAAGAAGGACGATTTGTCTTCGCTTTTAGGTAGCAGTGCCGATGATGACGAAAGCTACACCGATGTTATCAGCTTCTTCAACAACAAGGATAACTGATTACGGCTTTTTCGATAATTATTATAGTTTAAGCAGTCGCTTTAATGCGGCTGCTTTTTTGCTCTCGACAAAACTGATATAGCTGTATATAATACATATATACAGTGAGAGTGTCAACAAAGTCGCCACTCTCTTGGCGGGAATGCCGCTCGCCAATACCACCCACACGCCATTGAAATCGCTAATCAAGCGGTTTTTGCTTACAAGGAGTTTTTCTGCCGACATGTCGGCAGAAAAACAAAAATGCGGCTGACCTGCGCCGAACATTGAAAATGAAGGTTTTTCGACAGACTGACTGTATGTCGGTCGTGTTTTACGGAAAACGAGAAATTTAATTTGATAATTTCCCCTACGAAGGTAATAATATGTAAAAACGGAGGGGAGTTTTATGAAAACACGGAATACCGTAAGGTTGATAGCCTTTTGCGCCGCCGCGGTGGTTGTTTCCGCCGTATTTGCGTTGCGGATGGGGCAGGATTTGAACAGATACAGACTTGAAATTCAGAACAATTATGCGGGAACGCTTGATACGCTTAATTCAAGCGTAAACAATATATCGCTTATCCTTGAAAAGGCGGAGTATGTGACCACCGCAAAACAGCTGAGTCAAATGTCGGCACAGCTTTTAAGCGAAGCAGAAAGCGCAAAGGCGGCGCTTTCACAGCTTCCCGCGGGGGAAAATTTAGACATATTAAACCGATTCCTTTCGCAGGTGGGAAATTACGCTATGTCGGTTTCAAAAAGCCTTATCGGCGGTGAAAGCCTTAATGATGAACACGCCGCCAATATTACGGCGCTTAAAAACACCGCGCAAAAAATTTCCGAGGCGGTGAGTAATTCCTCGATAGCATTTGACAATCCCTCGGCTTGGGCAGATGATTTGGATAATAAGCTGGACGAATCGGTTGATAAGGACTCATTGGGCAGCACGCTTAGCACCCTTGAGGACAGTCTTTCCGATTATCCAACCCTTGTTTATGACGGACCGTATTCCGACCATATTTTAGAAAAAGAGCCACTTATGCTTAAGAACGCAGAAAGTGTGAGCGAGGGCGACGCGCTTAAGAAAGCCGCCGAGACGGCGGAGTGTGACGAGAAAAAGCTTTCGGCAGACGGAACGGTGGACGGAAAAATCCCCGCCTACCGCTTTTCGGGAGAGAATGTAAGCGTTACTGTTAGCCGCGCGGGCGGATACGCCGTATATATGCGGAAAAGCCGAGAAATAGGGGATTATGTTCTTGAGTACTCTCAGGCGCTCGATAAGGCGAAAAGATACCTTGAAAGAACAGGTATGAGCGGCTTTACAGAAACCTATTATTTCACCGACGAGGGCGTTTGCGTTATAAATTTTGCCTATCTCGACGGCAGGACTATCTGCTACACAGACCTTGTTAAGGTAGGCGTTGCGATGGATACGGGGGAAATAATGCTCTACGAGGCGAGCGGTTACCTTACAAACCATACCGAGCGCGCCTTTGAAAGCGTGGCGGTAACGGCAGAGGAAGCGGCAAAAAACGTGAGTCCAAGGCTTATAATACGCGAAACGGCGTTAGCGCTTATCCCTACAAAGGGCGGAGAAGAAAAACGGTGTTATGAGTTTGTCTGCAAAACCGAGGAAAAAAAAGAAATTCTTGTATATATAAACGCTGTAACCTGTGAAGAAGAGGACATTTTAGTCCTTTTAAAAAGCGACGGCGGGACTCTTGCAAAATAATGCTTGATTTTTTTGTTAAGTTGTGGTAGAATAGTAAAGCTGTTTGAAACGGTATGATGTTTTGTGCCGTTTAAAGCTTATGTGCATTTGATTTCACCCGAGCCTTACGGGTGGGTTCATTGCCGAAAATCGACATTGAAGCGGGCGGTCCTCTGTCCTTTTGGAGTACGAACGTCTGGTATTAATTAAGGAGGAAAAAAAGATGGACGCTATCAAGGAACTTACAGCCGATATGCTGAAAAAGGACGTTCCCGAAATTCTTATCGGTAGCACCGTTAAGGTTCATGTAAGAATTAAGGAAGGCGAAAAGGAAAGAATTCAGGTGTTCGAGGGTACGGTTATTGCCAAGAACAACAGCGGAATTTCCGAAACCTTTACCGTTCGCCGTGTTTCCTACGGAGTAGGCATTGAGCGCGTATTCCCTGTACATTCGCCGAGCGTTGCCAAGATTGAACTGGTTCGCAAGGGTCAGGTTCGCAGAGCTAAGCTCTACTATCTGCGCGACAGAGTTGGTAAAGCGGCAAAGGTTAAGGAACTTATCGGTTAATAATAAGGCTTTAAGAAGGGGGAACGGGTTTCGTGCTGTTCCCCTTTTTTGCTTAAATTAATGTAGAGGTAAAAGGATATATGGACGGCATTAGTAATACCGAAAAAATAAAAAATGATATTATTTCTGCCGCAAAAGGCGGTGGGAACGGGGAGGACGGCTTTAAAGTGAATACCGAATATGCTGATAATTTGCCGGATAACCCAAAAGAAGAAAAAAAGCCCGGCGACACAGAAGAGATTTTTGAGTGGCTTGACGTGCTTACTACCGCTATAATTACTGTGGTTATTATTTTCAGCCTGCTTTTCAGGGTTGCAACAATTTCGGGACCGTCTATGCAGAACACTCTTTTTACGGGTGATAGGGTAATAATATCTAACCTCGGATATACACCGAAGCGGGGTGACATCGTGGTTATCTCCAGAAATGTCAACAATTCGGTTGAGGACGCGGCGACGAGTAAGGAACCTATAATAAAGCGCGTTATCGCAGTTGGCGGGCAGACGGTGAATATTGATTTTGAGCGGGGAGTTGTTTCGGTTGACGGGGTCGAGCTTGACGAGCCGTATGCAAAAACTCCCACCACAACAAAATGGGACGTTGAATTTCCGCTCTATGTACCCGAGGGATATATATTTGTGCTGGGCGACAACCGCAATGAATCCATGGACAGCCGAGATTCCCGTATAGGAGAAGGAGGCTTGGTTGATACACGCTATGTGTTAGGTCACGCCGTATTCCGCATTTTCCCGTTTAACAGTATTGGGAGTCTTCTAAAATGAGCAATGTGCAGAATATTCAGTGGTTTCCCGGTCATATGGCGAAAACCCGCCGCAAGATTAAAGAAATACTGCCGCTTATTGACGCTGTTGCCGAGGTTGTTGACGCAAGAATACCCATAAGCAGCCGCAATCCCGAGCTTAAAAGCATTATCGGCGATAAGCCGCTTATAATACTTCTTAATAAGTGCGATATGGCTGACCCCGCGGCGACGGATGAATGGATAAGATATTATAAATCACAGGGCATTTCCGCAATTGCCACCGACTGTAAAACAGGAAAGGGTATTAATTTATTTAAGGACACGGTTAAAACCGCCCTTGCGGATAAGCTTCGATACTACTCTGAAAAGGGAATGGTGGGAAAGCCGCTTAGGGTAATGGTAGTGGGTATCCCCAATATCGGAAAATCGACCTTTATAAACCGAATAGCGGGTAATAATAAGGCAAAGGCGGAAAACCGCCCGGGCGTTACAAGGGGCAATCAATGGTTTACAATTGATAAGCAGTTGGAGCTTTTGGATACTCCCGGTGTTCTTTGGCCTAAGTTTGAGGATAATACCGTGGGAGAGCATTTAGCCTTTACGGGGGCGGTTAAGGATAATATTCTCGATACCGAGCTTTTGGGTATGCGGCTTTTGGAGCTTTTGGCTAAGTCTGCGCCCGACAAGCTCACCGCCCGTTACGGAGAGATTAATTTAAGCGCGGACGGCTATGACCTTTTGTGCGAGGTCGGCAAAAAGCGCGGTATGCTTATAAGGGGCGGCGAGACCGACACCGAAAGGGCGGCTAATATGCTCCTTGAGGAGTACCGAAACTGTAAAATAGGACGTATAACCTTGGAAAGGGTATGATTTAATGCCTGATTATGAATATGAAAAAGCCGCGGTTTTAAGCGGCTTTAATACTATTTGCGGAGTTGACGAGGCGGGCAGAGGTCCGCTCGCAGGGCCTGTCTGCGCGGCGGCGGTTATATTACCTGCCGATACCGTAATAGAGGGGCTTGACGACTCAAAAAAACTAAGCGAAAAAAAAAGAGAACGGCTTTACGGCGAAATAACCGAAAAGGCGATAGCATACTCTGTCGCTTACGGCACTCTTGAGGAAATAGAGAAACTAAATATTTTGGAAGCGACCTTTCTTGCTATGAACAGGGCGATTGAGGGGCTTAAAGTAAAACCCGATTTTGCCCTTATAGACGGCAACCGCGCACCTAAAGGGATTAAAATTCCCTGTGCCACAGTTGTTAAAGGCGATTCAAAATCTATGTCGGTTGCGGCGGCATCAATTTTGGCTAAGGTCACGCGTGACCGCCTTATGCTTACATATGACGAAAAATATCCGCAGTATAATTTTAAAAAGCACAAGGGCTACGGCACAAAGGAGCATACCGAGCTGATTAAAAAATACGGTCCGTGCGAGATACACCGCCTTTCTTTTCTTAAAAATATATTAGGGTGAAGGTATGAATATAGGCAAGACGGGCGGTACGGGCGAATACCTTACCGCGGAGTTTTTAAGGAAAAACGGATATACCGTGGTAAAGCGCAACTATCATTGCCGTTACGGCGAAATTGACATAATATCGGAAAACAGGGAATATATAATTTTTACGGAGGTTAAAACCCGCCGCGAGGACAGCCTTGTTTCTCCCGCCGAGGCGGTGGATCTTCGCAAGCAAAGGCGAATAATCTTAACCGCCGAGGATTTTCTTTCAAAGTATGAAACCGAGCTTCAGCCCCGCTTTGACGTGGCGGAGGTTACGGTTTATAAGAAAACCGACGGCGCGGATGGTTATAAGCTCCATTATATTAAAAACGCTTTTTAGGAGTGTTTTAATTGAATTACTTTGATTTGCATTGCGATACGCCCTACGAATGTTATTTTAAAAATCAGGACTTTTTTGAAAATAATCTTGCCGTTTCGGGCGAAAAGGGAGCGGCGTTTGAGAACTGGAAGCAGGTTTTCGCCGTATGGATAAGGGACGACCAAGCCGAGCCGTATAAGCTGTATAATGCTGTTTTAAAGGATTTCGAGGAAAAGCTAAAAAGTAAGCCCGATAATTTAACACCCTACTTTTCGGTTGAGGGCGGGGCTGTAATTGAAGACAATATTGACCGCCTTTATGAACTCAAAAAAGACGGAATATGTGCTCTGACACTAACTTGGAACGGTGAAAACCGAATAGCGGGGGGCAGTAAAAGCGATAAGGGGTTAACCGACTTCGGCAAAAGGGTAATTTGGGAGATGAATTCCCTTAATATGCTCTGCGATTTGTCCCACCTAAACGAAAAAAGCTTTTATTCCGTAATAGAGCTTGCCGATTACCCAATCGCGACCCATTCAAACTGCCGTGAGGTTTGCAATTGTCCTCGAAACCTTAGTGATAATCAGCTAAAACTGATAGCCGAAAAGGGCGGGATAGTAGGGCTTTGCTTTTATCCCGAATTTTTAGGCGGAGATGTTTATGAGAAACTGTATGAAAATATCTTTCATTTTTTAGAGCTTGGAATGGAAAACAATATAGCTATAGGCTCTGATTTTGACGGCGCGGATATGAGCGGAAGTCTTTGTGATATTTCAAAAATTCCGTTTTTATACGACAAACTCCTTAAAAAAGATATAAATAAACCTATTCTCGATAAAATTTTCTATAAAAACGCGGAAAATTACCTTGAAACCTTTGACAAAAGGCGTTAGATATAATAAAATAAAGAATAATGCTGAAAACGGGAGCAACGGATATGAATTATGTAAGTACAAGAGATAAATCGGTTAAGGTCACCGCCGCTAATGCCATAGCAAGCGGTATTTCCGCGGAGGGCGGACTTTTCGTGCCCGACACATTCCCGACCCTTACCGAAAAGGATTTTAAAGCCTTAGGAAAGCTCGACTATATCGGCAGGGCAAAATATGTTCTCAAATTCTTTCTTAACGATTTTACCGAGGAGGAGATCGATTACTGCGTAAAGGGCGCTTATACGGGAAGCTTTGACAACGAACAGCCCGCGCCGATTTCGGTTGTCGGCGAAAAAACGAATATTCTGGAGCTTTGGCACGGTCCTACCTGCGCTTTTAAGGACTTGGCGCTCCAGCTTTTGCCGTATTTGCTTACCACCTCGGCTAAAAAGACCGCGGCGGGCAAGAAGACGGTTATTTTGGTCGCCACATCGGGCGATACGGGCAAGGCGGCGCTTGAGGGCTTTAAGGACGTGCCCGATACCGAGATTGTGGTATTTTACCCGAGCGACGGCGTAAGCCCTATGCAAAAACTGCAAATGGATTCCCAAAAGGGTAACAATGTTCATGTTATCGCCATTAAGGGCAATTTTGACGACGCGCAGACAGGCGTTAAAAAGATATTCACCGATAACGCGGTAAAGGAAAAGTTAGCCGAGCATAATATGCAGTTTTCCTCCGCTAATTCGATTAACTGGGGAAGACTCGCTCCGCAGATTGTTTATTATGTATCCGCCTACTGTGATTTGCTCTCCAACGGCGAGGATTTAAAGGACGGCTTTAACGTAGTCGTTCCGACAGGCAATTTCGGAAATATTTTAGCGGCTTATTACGCTAAGAAAATGGGAGTGCCTATAAGCAAGCTTATCTGCGCTTCTAACTCAAACAATGTCCTTACCGACTTTATAAACACCGGCGTTTACGACCGCAACCGTAAGTTCTACACCACGATTTCACCCTCTATGGATATTCTTATTTCAAGCAATCTGGAAAGAATGCTCTATGAGCTTTCAGGCTGTGATGATAAGGCGGTTGCAAAAATGCAGTCAGACCTTGCAAAGGACGGCGTGTTTAAGGTTACCGATGAAATAGGGGCTAAAATGTCCGAGCTTTTCTACGGCGGCTGCTGCGACGATAAGGAAACACTTGCTACAATAGGCGATATGTTTAAGGAATACGGCTATCTCTGCGATACCCACACTGCCGTCGCGGTAGGAGTATATAATAAATATAAAGCGGAGACGGGTGACGTAAGACCCGCGGTTATCGCTTCTACTGCTTCGCCTTACAAGTTTGCGGACAGCGTGCTCACCGCCGTTACCGATAAAAAGACCGACAGCGAGTTCGGCAACGTCCGTCTGCTTTCCGAGGTGACCTCGACCGATATTCCCGCCCCGATAAAGGCGCTCGAAAACGCCGAGGTGCGCTTTAAGGAAATCTGCGAAAAGGATAAAATGCTTGACGCGGTATATGAAGCGCTTAAGATAAAATAAAAATATCCGGCTTTATGCCGGATATTCTTTTGACGAAGCAAATAATTACCTCGCTCTGAAAGTGTCACAGCAAGTGTCGCTGCTGGTTGACGCTTCGCCGTGGCCAACTTGAATTTTGCCTGCAGAGCACATATCGTCCGCGGTATGATGAACACAGTTCTTAACATCGCACGCTACGCACAGCTTGGTCTCACAAGTACAGTCTGACAAATTAATCAAGTCCTTTCCGACCGTTTTTCAGGTCAAGCTTAGTATGTGCGAAAAGATTGTTTTTATGTGAAAATTTTTAAAAGGAGGCGGAACAGGACCTTGAGCATCTACGCGATTTCCGATTTGCATTTATCCTTCGGAGTTGATAAGCCTATGAACATTTTTAAGGGCTGGAATAATTATACCGAGCGCATTTCGGCAAATTGGAAAAGACTTGTTAAAGAAAACGACACGGTTATACTGCCGGGTGATTTTTCGTGGGGACTGAAGCTCCAAGAAACAAAAAAAGATTTTGAATTTTTGGAGTCGCTCCCCGGCAAAAAGCTGCTTATTAAGGGAAATCACGATTTGTGGTGGAGCACCGCCAAAAAGCTCCGTGAATTTTTCTCACTAAACGGATTTACCTCTGTGGATATTATTTACAATAACTGCGCTGTCGCCGAAGGCTTTGCTATAGCGGGTACAAGGGGCTGGTTTTATGACGATACCGCCGACAAAAAGGTGATTGCCCGCGAGGCGGGACGGCTGGAAGCCTCTCTTACCGCCGCCGAAAAAACGGGACTTCCCGTATTGGTATTTCTCCATTATCCGCCCGTATACGGTGATTTTGTCTGTCACGAAATATTCGATATATTAAAAAAGCACAGTGTAAAGCGGGTGTATCACGGTCATATTCACGGTGCCGGCTTTAATAAAGCCGTAAGCGAATACGACGGGGTGGAATTTAAGCTTATATCCTGCGATTGCGTTGATTTTACCCCACAATTTATTGCGTGATTTATTAATTTTTAAATAATTTACAGATTATTAAAAAAATATGTGGAAAAAAAAATTGAGTTATGATATAATAGTTTGAACTACTGTAAAACGAGTAAAAGGGCGTTTTACAATGCGGAGGTATAAAAATGAGTTTAAAAGAAACAAAAAAGATTGATACCAATAGGCATCAGCTTGAAATCACCGTCGACGGTGAAAAGTTCCGCGAGGCTATCGCGGAGGCTTACAAAAGAAACGGCAAGAAAATAAATGTGCCCGGTTTCAGAAAGGGTAAAGCGCCGCTTCATCTTATTGAGAAGTACTACGGCACCGAGATTTTCTTTGAGGACGCTCTCAATCTTCTCTATAACGACCTTGTTGAGGACGCTATTAAGGATTCGGGTCTTAAGGTTATCAACGACAAAATGGATTTTGAAATGGTTTCCATTTCCAAGGAAGACGGCGTGGATTTCAAGGTTTCGGTTACAACCTATCCCGAAATTGAAATCGGCGAGTATAAAGGCTTGAAGGCGGAAAAAACCGCCGTTAAGGTAACCCCTGAAGAGGTTGAGGCGGAAGTTAACGCAATGGCGGAAAGAAACGCCAGAATGGTATCGGTCGAGGACCGCGCCGCGCAGAACGGCGACACCGTTATAATCGACTTTGAGGGATTTACCGACGGTGTAGCTTTTGAAGGCGGCAAGGGCGAGGGTCATTCTCTTACACTCGGCTCGGGTCAGTTTATCCCCGGCTTTGAGGATCAGATTGTAGGCAAGAATATCGGCGACGAATTCGACGTAAACGTAACCTTCCCCGAGGATTACGGCGCTAAGGAGCTTGCAGGCAAGGAAGCTGTATTTAAAGTAAAGCTTCACGAGATTAAGGTTCGCGAGCTTCCGACGGTTGACGATGAGTTCGCAAAGGATGTAAGCGAGTTCGACACCCTTGACGCGCTTAAGGCAGATCTTGAGAAAAAGGCTTTAGAGCGCAAAACAAAGGCGGCAGACGAGGCTGTGGAAAACGCTCTTGTTCAGCAGATTGTTGATAGCATTAAGGGCGAAATTCCCGAGGCTATGTTTGAAAACCGTCTTGAACAGCTCACCGAGGACTTTGCTTACAGGCTTCAGAGTCAGGGTCTTAATCTTGAAACATATCTTAAGTACACCAATTCAAATATTGACGAGTTCAAAAAATCTTTCCGTCCTCAGGCTGAATCACAGGTTAAATTCCGCCTTGCGCTTGAAAAGATTGCCGAGCTTGAGAACATTACTCCGAGCGAGGAGGAGCTTGAAGCCGAGTACGCTAAGCTTGCCGAGAGCTATGGCGTAGAGGCAGATAAGGTTAAGTCGGCAATTCCCGCGGAGGAAATTTCCAAGGATTTAGCGGTAGGAAAGGCAATCGACCTTGTCAAGGAAAACGCGGTTATAACCGAGGTTGAGGAAAAGACCGAGGAAAAGGTGAAAAAAAAGCCCGCCGCGAAGAAGAGGACCGCAAAGAAAGCGGAAGAAAAAAGCTCTGAGGAATAATTAAGTCTTTGATTATTAATCTGTTCCGAAGTCCATAATTAATTTAGGCATTTTTAAAACGGAGGTATTCTTTATGGATATGACTTTAGTACCCTATGTACTGGAACAAACAAGCAGGGGCGAGCGCTCCTACGATATTTTTTCAAGACTGTTAAACGACCGCATAATTATGCTCAACGATGAGGTCAACAGCGCCTCGGCGGGAGTAATTATTGCGCAGATGCTCTATCTTGAGGGTCAGGACCCCGATAAGGATATAAGCTTTTATATCAACAGCCCCGGCGGCTCTGTAACCGACGGTATGGCGATATACGACACCATGCAGTACATTAAGTGCGACGTAAGCACCATTTGTATGGGTATGGCGGCAAGTATGGGAGCATTTCTTTTAGCTGCGGGAACAAAGGGTAAGCGTTTGGCTCTGCCCAACAGTGAAATTATGATTCATCAGCCGCTCGGTCAGGCAAAGGGTCAGGCGACGGATATTCTTATCCACGCCCATCATATTGAGAGGATAAGGGCTAATATTAACGAGATTTTAGCTGCCGAAACTGGCAAGCCACTCGAGCAGATTCAGCTCGACACCGAGCGTGATAACTTTATGACCGCGGCTGAGGCTGCTGAGTACGGACTTATTGATAAAGTAATTTCCAAGAGATAGAGGTAGCATAATGCCGAGTGACAAGAATAAGGAGATACGCTGCTCGTTTTGCGGCAAAACGCAGGACGAGGTAGCAAGGCTTGTTGAGGGGCCGGGGGTCTATATCTGCGACAGCTGTATTGAGTTCTGTAATAATTTGCTTTTTGACGACGAGTCGGGCGCGGCTAAGCGCGGCAGAAACAAAAAAGCTGAGGATTTTGTACTCCCGAAGCCCGAGGAGATTAAGGAACAGCTTGACCGTTATGTAATAGGTCAGGACGACGCTAAAAAGACCCTCGCGGTAGCGGTTTACAATCATTACAAGCGTATTTTTAAGAACGATAACTCCGATGTTGAATTGAGCAAGAGCAACGTTCTAATGCTTGGACCTACGGGAGTTGGTAAAACCCTGCTCGCGCAGACTCTGGCAAAGATACTCGATGTTCCGATTGCGATTACCGACGCTACCACCCTTACCGAAGCGGGCTATGTCGGCGAGGATGTGGAAAACATTCTTCTCCGCCTTATTCAGGCGGCGGATTACGATATTGAGCGCGCCGAGCGGGGAATAATCTATGTCGACGAGATTGATAAGATTGCCAGAAAGTCGGAAAACGCGTCCATAACCCGTGATGTAAGCGGCGAGGGCGTACAGCAGGCTCTGCTTAAAATACTTGAAGGTACGGTTTCTAACGTTCCTCCGCAGGGCGGAAGAAAGCACCCTCAGCAGGAGTTTATTCAAATTGATACGACCAATATTCTGTTCATCTGCGCGGGCGCATTTGACGGAATTGAAAAGGTTATTGAACGCAGAATCGGCGGCAGCAGCTTAGGATTCGGCGCAGACGTTAAGTCGCCTAAATCCCTTGAAGCGGAGGCTGTGTGTATGACCGCGACTCATCAGGATTTGGTGAAGTTCGGTATGATACCAGAGCTTGTCGGCCGTTTGCCTGTCATAACCGCCCTTAAGGGAATGGACAAGGAAACCCTTGTCAGGATTATGACCGAGCCTAAAAACTCGATAATCAAGCAGTATCAGGCGCTTTTTAAAATGGATAATATTGAACTTAAATTTGATGACGGCGCACTGCGAAAGATTGCCGACCTTACAATCGAGCGAAAGACGGGAGCGAGAGGACTCCGTTCTATCATCGAGGGGGTTTTACAGCCATTGATGTTCTCCTCACCGTCAGACAGCGCGATTACTGAAATCACAATCACCGCTGATACCGTCGAGAACGGCGAGGCGGTTATAACACGCAAAGCCTCATAGATTTAAATTAAAAGAAAGGACTGCCTTAGGCAGTCCTTTTTGCACATTTACAGAAACTGTTTAGAGTGCGGTCAGCGTTTAATATCGATTATTTCAGCACCGAGCATTCCAGCTTCCTTTTTTGAATGGGTCACTAAAATTAACGCTCTGTCAGAAACGCTTTGGGATATGTGCCGAGCGGCGTAAAGGGTATTTTCCTCGTCAAGCCCTGTAAACGGTTCGTCAAGAACAAGATAATCGTAGTCGGCAGAGAGTGCGCGGGCTATCGCGGCTCTTCGCTGCATACCTCCCGAAAGCTCAGCAGGAAGGCTGTCGGCTGCGGCTTCAAGACCGAGCGCCGTTAAATGGGAGAGCGCGGTTTTTTCGTCCGAGCCGATAAGGGTTATGTTTTGCAATACGGTTTTAAAGGGCAGGAGGCGGTTTTCCTGAAAGACAGCGGACGGGTTTAATGCCCCGTCCCTTTTTATTATACCGCTCTGCGGCTTTTCAAGTCCTAAAATCAGCCTTAGCAGAGTGGTCTTTCCGCAACCGCTTTCTCCGAAAATACAAATTCGCGAGCTTTTGCCGATTTTAAGAGAAAAGCTATCAAGCACCTTTTTTTCGCCGTAGGAAAAGGATATGTTTTCAATGCTTATCATTTGCAAACCTCCTTGTTATTCGCTTTACAAGCAACTCGAGCAGCAGAGAAAGCAGGGCGACCGTTGCGGTCACCGCGAAAACTCGGGGAGTTTCAAGGTATAGCTTTGCGTCCTGCAATAATTTGCCGAGCGAATTTGCCGGACGGCATATAACCTCCGCCGCCACGCCCGATTTCCACGCAAAGCCGAGCGCGGCGGTGGAGGACGCCACAAAGGAGGGCATAATAAGCGGAATTTTAATTTCAAAAAGGATTTTTTCGGTAGACACTCCGAATATTTTTGCCATTTCAAGGTATTTTGGGTTTATGTTTTCAATTCCGCTCTGCACGGTATTCCAGATTATTGGGAGTACCATAAGAAAGGAGATAAAAACCGCAAGATAAGCGCTTTTAATCCAGACCAGCGCCAAAATAATGAAGGAGGCGACAGGCACCGCCCTAATAAGGTGGAGTACGGGTGAGAAGACCGCATTAAAAACAGAGAATCTTGCGGAAAGCACCGCGCCCGCCGTACCTATTATAATTCCGAGTGAATATCCCGCTGTAATTCTCAGCATTGAGAACAGCACCGCACGCCAAAATTCAGCGGTGCCTGCAAGCTCCGAAAGTGTCAAAAGAACCGCCTTCGGGTAGGGGATTAACAGCTCCTGTCCGACGGCGGCGGCGGATAACTGCCATACCGCGAGCCAAAGCAGCGATACGGCAGTCCATTTCAGAATTCTTTTAAGATTATTTCGCTTCATAATAGAAGTTGTCGTCGGGCAACGCGCCGCCTATGCTTGCGGGATTGCGGTCGTAAAGGAACTTGAGATACGCCGAAAGGTCGTTTTTAAGCTCTTTTCCGTCCTCAAATACAATATTGCAATAGGGGATAGCCTTTTTAGCAATCGGCTCGGCGGCTACAATGCCGTATTTTACACAAAGAGCGGCGGCTCTGTCAATATTGCTGTTTACGCTCTCAATAGACTCCTTGTATTCCTCGAGGAAAATTTTAACCGCGTCGGGATTCTGTTCAATATATTCCTTGCGTGCTACGATACAGCCCATTACAAGCTTTGCGTCGCTTACCTTATCCCACTCGTCATTTATATCGAGCACAATTTTCGCACCCTCGTTTTTAACGGTGATGGTTGTCGCCGCAGGCTGCGGAGCTATAGCTATCGCCTTTTCGTTCTGCGCAAAGGCGGTTACAAGCTCGGTCGGCTGGGAAACGAAGTTAATCTTTACGTCCTCACCCGCCTTAAGACCGTTCTTTTCTAAAATATAGTTGATAATATATTCGGGGTTTGCGCCCTGACCTGTTGCGTAAATTGTCTTGCCCTTAAGGGATTTAATGTCGGTAACGCTGTCCTCGCCCTTTGTCACAAGGCAGAGAACGCCCAAGGTGTTTACAGCAAGAACCTTGATACCTCCGTCTGTCTTTTTGTAAAGAGTGGAGGCGAGGTTGGTCGCGACCGCCGCAATGTCCGCTTCCTTGTTTGTAAGCTTTGCTACTATTTCATCGTTGCTGCCTACAATGCTTGCCGTGCAGTCAAGTCTGCCTGTTTTTTCCTCAGCCTTTTGCATAATGGGGGCAAGCCCTACGCCCGTAGGACCTGCAAGGGCAAAAATGTTGCATTTTGCGTCAAGCTTTTCGGGCAGGGAGGATTCCTGCACCGAAGAATCGGACGGCGCGGTGCTTGAACCGTTTTGGGTACCGCACGCCGCGAGGCTTAACACCATAAACGCGGCTAAAAGAAAGCTAATCAGTTTTTTCATTGTTTATCACCTTTATTTTATTATTTTCCCTTATAATATGCCCGTTTTTTTCAAGAGAATCAAGACTTCTGTAAAGACTTGCCCTACCAAGCCCTAACATCTTGCTTAACATAGTCATATTTTCGGGAATAACGGCGTATCCGTCCTTATCCGCCGCACAGACGAGATACTTGAGTACTGAGGATTCCGCACTTGGACAGGAAAGAACGCTTAACTTGTTATTAAGAAACCTTATTTTATCAGAAAGAAAGGCAATATAATTAATTGCGGTTTTGGGGTATTTCTCAAAAAGCGAGATAAGAATATCCTCGGTTATAAATTGCACTTCGGTTTCCGTTTCGGCAGTTATCCTGCTGACATAAGCCTCTCCGCCGAAAACAGCCGCCGCTCCGAAACACATACCGGGAAGAAATCTTTTCATCACAACCCTGTGCGCGTTGTTTGTCTCTGCTTTTGCGGCGCCTGAAATAACAAGCGCTATCGCTCGCGTAAAGCTTTGCGAAGAGTAAATAAGCTCGCCCTTATTGAATTTTACCGCGGGGGGTAAAGAGGGAATAATTTCGTCAATTTCCTCGGGGTTTAAACCGTCAAATAAAAACAAACTATCGTATACTGACATAAAGCTCCTTAATCGTGTCTCAAATGAGACAGTTTACCATATTATAACATATTTATTTCTATTGTCAATATAAAAAATTAAAAATTATTTTTAAGCGTATTTTTGTAAATTGGGTATTGACAAAAGCAGAGTGTAAGTATATAATATATTGGTCACGTCAATGCACGGCTGTATAGCTCAGTTGGCTAGAGCATGCGGTTCATACCCGCAGTGTCATTGGTTCGAATCCAATTACAGCCACCATCGGCCCGGTGGTCAAGAGGCCTAAGACACCGCCCTTTCACGGCGGTAACACGAGTTCGAATCTCGTCCGGGTCACCAAATGAGTGCCTCGGTACGCAGATGCGTATCTGAGGTACTTCTTTTTTGCAGTTTCTTTCTCGCGTTTAAGCGGCATCTTTTTTGCTGCCTGTTGACAAAAAGAAAAAGTCGCGTCAGCGGCTTTTTCTTTTTGTGTTTTGAGTTTTTCTTTCTTGACGTTATATTTTAAATTTCTGCAACAATCAAAAGATAAATATGCATTTTCCGGTTGAAAAATTGCATATTTTCGTGTATAATATAGACTGATATATAATGATTAAACCGCATAATTATGAAAGCAGGTGCGTTATGACAAGAAAGCAGGCAAGGGAAGAAGCTTTTATTCTTGTTTTTGAAAAGGAATTTAACGATAACGGTATTGAGGATATTTTGGATGCCGCCGCCGAGGCGCGCGACCTTGTACCCGACGATTATATAAATACAGTGTTTAAGGGAGTTTACGAGAATTTAGAGGAGCTTGATATGCTTATTTCGGAAAGCTCGGTGGGCTGGAATATCAAAAGAATTTCCAAAACCGCTCTTTGCATTATGCGGCTTGCTATTTTTGAGATGAAGTATCTCGACGATATTCCCGTTTCGGTTTCCATTAACGAGGCGGTGGAGCTTTGCAAAAAATATGCAACCGAAAACGACGCGTCCTTTGTAAACGGAATACTGTCAACGGTGGCAAAGGCGCTTTGAGATGGATATTCGAGCCATAACCGTAAAACAGCTTAATTTTTACGTTAAATCGCTAATAGAAGGCGATGTTCATTTACAAAGCGCGGCGGTAACGGGAGAGCTTTCAAATTTTAAAAGCCACTATGCGAGCGGCCACCTCTATTTTACGCTTAAGGACGCAGACGCGGCTGTACGCTGTGTTATGTTCCGCTCATTTGCCGCTAAAATACCGTTTGTTCCGCGGGACGGTATGCAGGTGGTGCTTATCGGCAGGGTTTCGGTTTATGAGAAGGACGGGCAGTACCAGTTCTATGCCGAGCAGATGCTTCCTGTGGGCGAGGGCGATTTGGCGCGTGAGTTTGAGCGCATTAAGGCAAAACTTGAAGCTAAGGGACTTTTTGATCCGCGAAATAAGAGACCGCTGCCTAAATTTCCTAAAAAAATCGCGGTGGTCACCTCTGAAACGGGCGCCGCGGTAAGGGATATTCTAAACATTCTTTCCCGCCGATGGCCTGTGGCGGAGGTTATAATGTGTCCCGTTTCGGTTCAGGGAGCGGCGGCGGTGCCCGAAATGCTTGACGCACTTAACAGGCTATACAGGCTTAATACCGCCGATTTAATAATAATAGGCAGAGGCGGCGGCTCAGCCGAGGATTTAAACGAGTTTAACAGCGAGGCGCTGGCAGTTAAAATTTCCGAGTCGCCTGTTCCTGTTATTTCGGCAGTAGGTCACGAAACCGACTTTTCAATAAGCGATTTTGTCGCCGACCTGCGCGCCCCCACTCCGTCCGCGGCGGCGGAGCTTGCCGTTCCCGACCGTACGGAGCTTGAAAAGCGGCTTCAAAAATACGAATCCTTGCTTAAAGCCGCGCTTACGGGGAAATATAATTACAGCTTAGCACGTTTGGATAAAGCCTGCTCGACTGTATTTAAACGACCCGAGGATTATATAATAAATATGAGGGCGGAGCGCGCCGACCGCGCCGCCGAAAGGCTTAAAAACAGCTTTATTTCGCTTTTAACCGAAACGGAAGCAAGACTGCAAACCGCGGCGGCGGGGCTTGACGCTTTAAGCCCCTTAAAGGTTTTGTCCCGCGGCTATGCGGTCGCTCTGAAGGACGACAAAACTGTAAAAACCGCGGCGGAACTTCAAAAGGGCGACAGTATAAATCTTAAATTTGCGGACGGCACAGCCGTTTGCGAGGTAAAAGAGACGGAGAGTAATCTATGAGTAAAAATACCGATTTTGAGAAATCGCTTGACGAGCTTGAAAAAATAGTTGAAGAGCTTCAAAACGGCGATATTTCGCTTGACGAATCCATAAAGCTTTTCGAGCGCGGAATGGAACTTACAAATCTTTGCCGCAAAACCCTTGAAAGCGCGCGGCAAAAGATAACCGCACTCACAAAGGAGGAACAGGAAAATGGAGAAAATCAACCTGTTTGATAATTTGATTCCTAAAATTGAGCAAAAGCTTGACGGACTTATCCCGGAAAAGGGGGATGATTTTTCCTCGGCACGCAGGGCTATGCGCTACAGTCTGCTTAGCGGCGGCAAAAGAATAAGACCGGTTTTATTGCTTGAATTTTATAAGCTTTGCGGCGGCGAGGGGGACAACGTCCTTAATTTTGCCGCGGCAATAGAGATGATACATACCTATTCCCTTATTCACGACGACCTGCCATGTATGGATAACGACGATAAGAGGCGAGGCAAACCCTCCTGTCATAAGGCGTTCGGTGAGGACACCGCCTTGCTTGCGGGCGACGCGCTTTTGACCCTTGCCTTTTCGGCGGCTGCTAAAACCGAGGGCTTGCCGCCCGAGCGGGTTTTAAGAGCAATTTCGGTACTTGCCGATAATGCGGGAATAGACGGTATGGTCGGCGGTCAGGTTATGGATTTGCAGTTTGAAAAAACGGGAGCAAATTCCGACGAGCTTAAAGAAATGTATCTTAAAAAAACCTCCTGCCTTTTAAAGTCAGCGGCGGTTTGCGGTTGTGTGCTTGCGGGAGCGGACGAGGAATATATTAAGTATGCCGAGGAATATGCCGACAGCGTAGGACTCGCCTTTCAGATAATTGACGATATTCTTGACTGCACCGCCGACGAAAAAACCTTTGGCAAGCCGATAGGCAGCGATGAGAAAAACGGCAAGATCACATATGTCACCCTTTACGGTATAGACGGCGCGCGCAAAAAGGCGGCTGAGCTTTCCGAAAAAGCGGAAAAGCTGCTCGATAATTTTAAGGGCGACAGTACAGCTTTAAAGGAGCTTACAAAATATCTGCTTAACCGAAGATATTAAAAGGAATGTTTAATAATTGGAATATAAGCTTTTATGTAATATAAAATCCCCCGATGACGTAAAAAAGCTTGACGAAGCTCAAATATCGCTTTTGTGTGAGGAAATACGAGACTGTATCGTTTCGACCATTGCTAAAAACGGCGGACATTTAGCCTCCAATTTAGGCGCGGTTGAGCTTACCGTGGCGCTCCACAGAAGCTTTTCGTCCCCCAACGATGCGATTATTTTTGATGTTGGGCATCAGTGCTATACCCATAAGCTTTTAACGGGACGGTTTGACAGTTTTTCAACCCTCCGCACCGAAAACGGTCTTTCGGGGTATATGAAGCCAGCCGAGAGTGAGCACGATCCCTTTATAACAGGGCACAGCAGTAATTCTATTTCCGCGGCATACGGAATTTACCGTGCAAAAAGGCTTACGGGAGAGAGCGGAACGGCGGTCGCCGTGATAGGCGACGGTGCGCTGACAGGCGGTATGGCGTATGAGGCGCTTAATAATGTCGGTAGCGGAAGAAATAATTTTATCGTAGTGCTTAACGACAATAAAATGTCGATTTCACGAAATGTCGGCGCGCTTGCCCGAAGTCTTACCAAGATGCGAAACAAACCGCATTATCACCAATTTAAATTCAAAATCAGCCGTTTTCTGACAGCTATACCTGTTGTCGGAAAACCCATTTATAATTTCATATATACCGTCAAAGAGGATATAAAGGGGCTTGTCTATAAAAATAATTTCTTTACGGCGCTGGGCTTTAACTATTTAGGGCCTGTGGACGGACATAACGTAAAGGCTATGGAACAGCTTTTCGATGTTGCTAAAACCTATTCGCGTCCCTCGCTGGTTCATGTTATAACTACCAAGGGAAAGGGGTATTCCTACGCCGAATCTTCGCCTAAAAGCTATCACGGCGTCTCGCCCTTTGATGTTGAAAAGGGGGCTACCGAAAGCGGAAAGGTTACATTTTCGGATGTTGCAGGCGCGGCGCTCTGTTCCCTTGCCGAAAAAGACCCGAAAATCTGCGCTGTAACCGCCGCAATGACCTCGGGAACGGGACTTACCGCCTTTGCGGGGAAGTATAAAAACCGATTTTTTGACGTGGGCATTGCGGAACAGCACGCCGTAACCTTTTCGGCAGGTCTGGCAAGCGCCGGAATGAAGCCGTTTTTTGTGGTTTACTCCTCTTTTCTTCAGCGTGGCTTTGACCAGGTGATTCACGATATTGCGATAGGCGGCTTCCCTGTGAGACTGCTTATTGACCGCGCGGGGATAGTCGGTGAGGACGGGGAGACCCATCAGGGACTCTTTGATGTTCCGTTTTTAACCTCGGTGCCTAATATGACGGTGTATTCGCCCTGCTACTATAAGGAGCTTGAAAACGATATTAAGCGCGCCGCCGAACGGGACGATATTTGCGCTATACGCTATCCGCGCGGCTGTGAAAAGGAAGAGCCTGACTGCGATTTTTCCTCTGATTACACACTTATTAAGGGAGAGGGCGAAAAGCTTATTATAACCTACGGACGGCTTTTTTCCGACGCACTCGAGGCTAAGAAGAAATGTCCCGAAGTGAGTATTCTAAAGCTTAATAAAATATATCCCATAAGCGATGAATGTTTTTCTGAATTTAAATGCTTTAAAGAGATTCATTTTTTTGAAGAAGGCATAAAAAACGGCGGAATAGGCGAGCTTTGCGCCGCAAGGCTTTTGGAGGACGGTTTTAGCGGTAAATATAAAATCCACGCGATTGACGGAAAATTTGTTCCCTGCGCGGCGGCTTCCTCCGCGATAAAATCAAACGGACTTGATTTCGAAAGTATGCTAAGGGCGGTAAAGAATTCAGATGAGAGAAAAGCAGAGACTTGATGTAGCGCTTGTAGAGCGCGGATACACCGAAAGCCGTGAAAAGGCAAAGGCGCTTATTATGGCGGGCATAGTGTATGTCAACAACCAAAAATCAGACAAGGCGGGTAACACTGTAAAGCCCGATGATATTATTGAGGTGCGTGGCGAAACCTTAAAGTATGTAAGCCGCGGCGGACTAAAGCTTGAAAAGGCGATGAAAAGCTTTAATATCTTGCTTAACGGATGTGTTTGCGCCGATATAGGCGCGTCAACCGGCGGATTCACCGACTGTATGCTGCAAAACGGAGCAAGTAAGGTTTATTCCATTGATGTCGGCTACGGTCAGCTTGCCTGGAAGCTACGCACAGACAGCCGAGTTGTAAATCTTGAGCGTACAAATTTTCGCTATGTCACACGTGAACAGGTGCCCGACGAGCTGGATTTCGCCTCGGTTGACGTTTCCTTTATCTCGCTTTATCATATTTTCCCCGCGCTCCGCACCCTTTTAAAGGAGGGCGGCAGAGCGGTCTGCCTTATAAAGCCGCAATTTGAGGCGGGAAAAGAAAATGTAGGAAAAAAAGGCGTTGTGCGGGATAAAGCGGTGCATATCTCGGTTATAGAAAAAATAGTATCGCTTATATCCGAAAATAAATTTTCGCTTTTGGGACTCGACTTTTCACCGATAAAGGGTCCTGAGGGAAATATTGAATATCTGTGCTTTATAGAAAAGACCGAAAACCCCGAAGTCTTATGTGAAATAACGGCGGAGGAATTGGTGGAGGAATCCTATAAAGCGTTAAAGGAGTGAGAATATGAAGGTAGCTGTTTTGCCTAATCTTGATAAGCGCGGCTCCGCGGAGGTGGTCGAAAAGCTCGGCGTTATATTAAAAAACGAGGGGATAGAGGGTTATCTTCCCGAGAATATCGCGGGGGCGGACTTTAAGCACCTGCCCGAGGAACAGCTTTATAAAATTGCCGATTTTATAATTACCATAGGCGGCGACGGCACGATAATTCGCTACGCAAAGCGCGCCGCGTTTGAGGATAAGCCCGTTCTTGGGATAAATGCGGGAAGAATGGGCTATCTTGCAAATATCGAACAGAACGAGCTGGGACTTATTTCAAAGCTTAAAACCGGCGAGTATTTTGTCGAAAACCGTATGATGCTGTCGGTAAGCGTTGTGGAAAACGGGAAAAAGCTTGCTGAATACAACGCGCTTAACGACGCGGTTATAACAAGCGGTTTTATTTCAAGAATTATTGATATTTCGGTGGCTGTCGGCAAGGATTACATCAGCTACCGTGCGGACGGACTTATAATCTCCACCCCGACAGGATCTACCGCTTATTCAATGTCGGCAGGAGGACCGATTATAGATCCGCTTACTCAAAATATGTGCATAACCCCTATTTGCTCCCATTCGCTTTCGGCAAAGCCGATTTTACTCGGCGCCGAAAACACCGTGAAATTAAAAGCGTATTCAAAAAAACGCACTGATATTTATTTGACGGTGGACGGCAGAAAGGTGAGCGCTGTTCGCCCGTATACGGAGATATATGTAAAAAAATCAAAGCAGACGGCGAAGCTGTTAAGACTTAACGACAGGTCGTTCTATAAAACGCTTTCGGTAAAATTCAGAGACGGCAGGAGTATGTAAATGAAAAGTAACAGACAGGAAAAAATACTTGAGCTAATAAGGAATAAGATTTTTTTAACGCAGGAGGATCTGCAAAACGAGCTTTTGGCGCTCGGCTACAATGTTACGCAGTCGACCGTTTCAAGGGATATCAAGGAGCTTAGGATAGTAAAGGGACACGACGCGGACGGCAATTACCGATATATTGCTAACGAGCCGTCGTCGTCGGTTATGCAGAACAGGGAGCATTACCGCGAGCTGTTTTCAAGGGCGGTAAAAAGCGTGGCGTTTTCGCTTAACAACGTGGTGGTTAAGTGTTATACCGGAATGGCGCAGGGGGCCTGCGTCGCGGTCGACGAAATGTTCGGCGATATGATGTTAGGCTCGCTTGCGGGAGATGATACAATAATCATTGTAACAGGCGGAGAACCGCAGTCGGCGCGCCTTGCATCAGAGCTTAATAAACTTTTAAAATAACGGGGAAGAAAAATGCTTAAATTTCTTCATATCGAAAACATAGCGGTAATAGAGCAGTCGGATATTGAATTTTCGGAGGGCTTTAATGTTTTAACAGGCGAAACAGGCGCGGGAAAATCAATCGTAATCGATTCTATAAACGCGGTTTTAGGCGAGCGTACCTCAAAGGAGCTTATTCGCGCGGGGTGCGATACGGCGGAGGTTTCGGCTGTTTTCGGCTGTTTTGACGATTATACCGCAGCTGCTTTAGCTGAGCACGGCTTTACGCCAGATGAGGACGGCAATATTGTAATAAGGCGGCGGCTTTCCGCTTCGGGTAAGGGGCTTATAAAGCTTAACGACCGACCCTTAACCGCGGCAGAGCTTAAGGAAATCGGAAAAAGCCTTATAAACATACACGGTCAGCACGACAGTCAGGCGCTCTTAGACCCCGAAAGCCATATCGGGTACATAGACGCGGTGGCCGGCAACGGAGATATTTTAAACGAGTACTACGCGGAATTCAGAAAGCTTAACGCAATCCGCAAGGAGCTTAATTCCGCCGAGACCGACGAGGACGAAAAGCGCCGAGAAACCGACCTTTTAAAGTACCAAATAAACGAGCTTGAAAGCGCGGATATAAAATTCGGCGAGTACGCGCGGCTTAAAAAAGACCTTGAGGTTGCAAGAAATTATCAGACCACGGTAGAAACCCTTTCGGCAGCGTACGCGGCGCTTAAGGGCGGGGAGGATTTTGACGGTGCGGCGGCGCTTACAGACGGCGCGCAAAGAAGGCTTGCTTCACTTAAAAGCGACGAGTGGAACGCAAAGTCCGAAAGGCTTGCGGACGCGCTTTCGGTTATAGAGGACGTTTCGGCGGAATTAAGCGATTTTCTTGACAGCGCCGAGTTTTCCGAGCTTGACGCGGACAGCATTAACGAAAGGCTTGACACGCTGGAGAAGCTTATGTTAAAATACGGAAACAGCGAGCAGGAAATGCTGGATTTTTTAACTTCAGCAAGGGTGCGGCTTGACGAGCTTGTGTTTTCCGACCGTAGAATAGCCGAGCTTTCCGATCTGCTTGACGAATCGACCGAGAGGTTGGTCGGTTTAGGCGAAAAGCTTACAAAATCGAGAGAAAAGGCCGCGTCGGAGTTTGAAGCAAAGGTCTGCGGAATTTTAAGTTACCTTAATATGCCTGATGTGCGCTTTACCGTGTCATGCGAAAAGGGGCGGTATACAAAGCGCGGGTGCGATGTTGTTGAATTCCTTATCTCGGCTAATAAGGGCGAAAAGGTAAAGCCGCTTGCCAAAATTGCCTCCGGAGGCGAATTATCCCGCGTTATGCTTGCTATTAAGAGCGTTCTGCTCGATAAGGACAAGGTCGGCACGATGATTTTTGACGAGATTGACACGGGGATCAGCGGCTACACCGCCGGCAAGGTCGGCACACAGCTTAAAAGGGTGTCGAAAAACCGTCAGGTGATATGCGTAACCCACTTAGCCCAGATTGCCGCAATGGCAGATAATCATCTGCTTATACAAAAAAATACGCAAAACGGCAGAACCTTTACTAAGGTATGCTCGCTTTCGTATGAGGATAGGATAAGCGAAATCGCACGCATTATGTCGGGCGCAGAGCTTACCGAAAATTTATATAAATCAGCAAAAGAGTTAGTAGACAGGAGTAATAACGATGACAATTTATGACGAGCTTAAGGCAAGAGGACTTATAGCCCAGGTAACAAACGAAGAAGAAATCAAGGAAATGGTAAATAACGGCAAGGCGACCTTTTATATCGGCTTTGACTGCACGGCGGACAGCCTTACCGCGGGTCATTTTATGGCGCTTACCTTAATGAAGCGGCTTCAGATGGCGGGCAATAAGCCGATAGCCCTTATCGGCGGCGGCACTACTATGATAGGCGATCCCTCGGGCAGAACCGATATGCGTAAAATGCTTACCAAAGAGGATATTGACCACAACGCCGAGTGCTTTAAGCGCCAGATGGAGCGGTTTATCGATTTTTCCGAGGGCAAGGCGCAGATGATAAACAACGCCGACTGGCTTCTTAAGCTTAACTATGTTGAGCTTTTGCGCGAGGTGGGCGCCTGCTTCTCGGTAAATAATATGCTTAGAGCCGAGTGCTACAAGCAGAGAATGGAAAAGGGTCTTTCCTTCCTTGAGTTTAACTATATGATTATGCAGAGCTACGACTTCTACTATCTCTTTAAGGAATACGGCTGTAATATGCAGTTCGGCGGGGACGACCAGTGGAGCAATATGCTGGGCGGAACAGAGCTTATAAGAAGAAAATTAGGCAAGGACGCTCACGCTATGACCATAACCCTGCTTACCGATTCGCAGGGTCATAAAATGGGCAAGACTGCGGGCAACGCCGTATGGCTTGACCCGAACAAGACTCCGCCTTATGAATTCTATCAGTACTGGCGAAATGTCGCGGACGCGGACGTTTTAAAGTGCATAAGAATGTTAACATTCCTGCCGCTTGAGGAAATTGACAAGATGGACTCATGGGAGGGAAGTCAGCTGAACACCGCTAAGGAAATTTTGGCTTACGAGCTTACAAAGCTTGTCCACGGGGAGGAAGAGGCAAACAAGGCGCAGTCTGCCGCAAAGGCGATATTTGCGGGAGGCGGCTCTCACGAAAATATGCCCTCCACAACCCTTACAGAAGACGATTTAACCGACGGCGAAATCGGTATTTTGGATATGATGGTTAAGGCTTCGCTTGCCACTTCAAAAGGCGAGGCAAGACGGCTTGTTACGCAGGGCGGTGTAAGCCTTGACGACCAAAAAATCACCGACCCGCAGTACCGCGTTACAGCCGAAGCCCTTAAAAAGGGCGTAGTGCTCAAAAAAGGCAAAAAGGTGTTTCACAGATTTACGGTATAATAAATGCCGTTACCGCAAAAAGAGCAGTTTAAAAATTATTAAAAGCTATTAAAGTAAAATCCCCGCAAATCAGCACAATAAGCTAATTTGCGGGGATTTTAATATGGAGCTGCTAACCGGAATTGAACCGGTGACCTCGTCCTTACCAAGGACGCGCTCTACCATCTGAGCCATAGCAGCAGGATTTACGCGACTTTGTTATTATAAGATAATTTTAGTTTAAAGTCAAGTGCTTTTTTAAAAAATAATTTTATGCAGTATATTGTATTAATTTTCGGAGCTGTGTACAAGTATATTCAAAAAGCAAATTGTTAAAAAAAGGTTACAAACTCACTAAAAGGTTGACATTGCCCGGCTTTTTTTGATAAAATAATATGAAATACCATAGAGATTTTTGGAAGTGAAAATTATGGTCAGAAGTATGACCGGTTTCGGGAGGGCTAAATATTCCGAAAACGGGCTTAACATAACTGTCGAATTTAAATCGGTAAATCACAGATATTTTGAATTCACCTCAAGACTGCCCAAAGGATATATGTTCCTCGACGAAAAGCTTAAGAGTTTTTGTCAGCAAAAGATTTCCCGCGGAAAGTTGGAGGCGGCGGTTATAATTGAGGACAACAGCGAGGGCGCGGCGGCGGTCGAGGTTAATACCGCGTATACCGATGCGTATCTCGCGGCGATAAACGATATGTCACGGCGTTATCATATAAAAAATGACGTTAAAATGTCGGCGCTTGTTATGAATCCTGAGCTTTTTACGGTTAGACGGCAGACCCTCCCTGAGGAAACCGTTACGGCGGCGGTG
>OGOX01000161.1_pt1 | contig 56782 bp, 59 predicted proteins | sample 1552761 | NCBI WGS metagenome assembly OGOX01 (sample SAMEA2580212, study PRJEB22360) | human gut metagenome | biome: human gut; feature: human-associated habitat; material: faeces | place: Denmark | collected 2008/2010
AAACCCGCCGAGGAGGCGATGGAAAGCTTCATTTCAATGCGAGAGGCAGAGGGTGAAAGGCTTAAAAAGGACGTAGAGACACGCACCGATTTTATCTTGGAAAGGGTAGCTTTTATTGAGGAGCGTTCGCCCGAAACCGTAAAGGCATACCGCGAAAAATTAGAGCAGAAAATAAAGGAGCTTATAGGCGACGCTCAGGTTGACGAGCAGCGCCTTTTGACCGAAACCGCGATATTTGCCGACAAGGTGGCGGTTGCCGAGGAAACCGTAAGGCTTAAAAGCCATATAAAGCAGTTTTGCAGTCTGCTTGAAGGTAACGAGCCGATAGGCAGAAAGCTTGATTTTATAGTTCAGGAAATGAACAGAGAGGCTAACACAATAGGCTCTAAGGCGCAGGATATTGAAATTGCCCACACGGTGGTTGACATAAAATCGGAAATCGAGAAAATAAGAGAGCAGATACAAAATATCGAATAAAGGACATGGTAAAATATGAAGCTTGTTAATATCGGATTCGGAAATATGGTGTCGGCAAGCCGTATGGTTGCGATAGTAAGCCCCGAATCTGCGCCTATTAAGCGCATAATTCAGGACGCGAAGGAGCGCGGCACGCTGATCGACGCCACACACGGCAGACGCACAAGAGCGGTTATTATAACCGACAGCGATCACATAATTTTAACCTATCTCCAGTCGGAAACGGTTGCAAACCGTATGATCGAGGACGAGGAGGCACTCGACGAGGAGGAAGAAGATGAATAAGGGCGGCGTATTTATAATATCAGGACCTTCAGGCTCGGGAAAGGACACAGTTTTAGCCGAGCTTTTCAGGAACAGACCCGATTTGCTGTTTTCAATATCCTCTGTGACAAGACCGATGCGCTCGGGCGAAAAAGAGGGGGATAAATATAATTTTATTTCCCGTGAAAAATTCGAGTATATGATTGAAAACGATATGCTTCTTGAGCATAATGTCTTTGTGGGGAATTACTACGGAACTCCGCGCGAGCCTGTTGAAAGGGCTGTCGCAGAGGGTAATGACATTATTATAGAGGTAGATGTAAACGGCGCGGCGCAGATAAGAAAAAAACTGCCCGAGGTGGTGAGTATATTTATTATGCCGCCCTCCTTCCATGAGCTTAAAAGAAGATTAAGGGGCAGAGGAACCGAGTCCGAAGAGCTTATAGAAAAGCGGCTCAACAGCGCGCTCGGCGAGATTAAACGGGCGACAGAATACGATTATATTATAGTCAACGACAATATTACGGCGGCAGGCGATGATATATTATCTGTGATTTTAAGCTCAAGCTTTAAAACCGACAGACAGAAAAATATTATTGATGAGGTGCTTTCAAAATGCTGAATCCCAACATAGGAAAACTTATTAAGAATTATGACAACAGATACCGTCTTGTAATTGACATCGCGCACAACGCGCGTGAGATTTCAAAGCATATGGAGGAAGCGGGCGAAATTTCGACCGAAAAGCCCGTAAGTATGGCTATTGATAAATTGGCGGGAGAGATTAATACTGCACAGTGATTTTTGAGCAGGGAGGGATTGTAATGGAGGGCCTTACGGCACAAATCGCGCTTGACGGTGCGACATTTGCCTTTGATAGGCTTTATACCTATATAATTCCACCCGAGCTTCAGGGAAAAGCCGCCGCGGGTATGCGGGTTACAGTACCCTTCGGAAAGGGAAACCTTAAAAAGCAAGGCTTGATTTTTGCTATTCAAACTGCCGAGCTTAAGGGTCTTAAGCCTATTTTGTCTATTACGGACAAAACTCCTGTTTTAAATGCCGAAATGCTGGCGCTTTGCGAGTATATGCGGGAAAATTATTTCTGCACATACTATGAGGCTGTTCATGCCGCTTTGCCCGCGGGGCTTAGCTTTAAACTTACAAGCTTTTATTCGGCGAACGAGGAATTTTCCCTGCTTTCTTCGCTGGGCGGTACAGAAAAAGAAATTTTCGACTACCTTAAGACAAAGGGCGAAAAGGACGCGGACAGTCTAAGGCGAAAATTCGGAGTAACTGTTGAGCTTTTAGACTCCCTCGCCGAAAAACAGGCGCTTATTTTAAGCCGCGAGCCCAAGCGCAGGATAAACGACGCTAATGAAAAATGGGTGCGGTTGGCTGTACCGTACGATGAGCTTGACAGTTTAAAGCTAACGCCGAGACAGCGTGAAACAGCTGAGCTTGTAAGCGGTACCGACGGTATAAGCGTTAAAGAGGTTAGGTATTTCACAGGCGTTTCGCAGTCGGTAATTGACGGACTTATAAGCCGAGATCTGCTTGTAAGCTTTGAAAAGCGGGTTTTCAGAACCGAGAGAAAAAGGATTGCGGTTGCCGAAAATGCCGAAATCACCCTTACCGATGAGCAACAAACCGCCTTTGACGGGCTTATTTCAAAATATAATGAGCAAAACGGCAATATTTCGCTCCTTTACGGCATAACAGGCTCGGGCAAAACGCAGGTGTTTTTAAAGCTTGCGGACGAGGTTTCGGCTAAAGGGCGCGGGGTTATTGTGATGGTGCCTGAAATTGCCCTTACACCGCAGATGCTGAGGATTTTCACCGAACGCTACGGAGATAAGGTGGCGGTTTTTCACAGCGCGATGTCCCAGGGCGCACGTCTGGACGAGTGGGAGCGGGTGAGAAGCGGAAAGGCGCTTATAGCCCTTGGGACAAGGAGCGCGGTTTTCGCCCCGTTTAACAATTTAGGACTGATTATAATCGATGAAGAGCAGGAGCACACCTACAAGTCGGAGCAGTCTCCCCGTTTTCACGCAAGGGAGCTTGCCGCCTTCAGAACAAGGTTTAACAAAGGGCTTTTGTGCTTGGCCTCGGCGACTCCTTCGGTTGAAAGCTTTACTGCCGCAAGCAAGGGTAAATATTCCCTATTCCGTCTTACAAAACGCTACGGCGGTGCGGTTTTGCCTAAGGTAGAAACCGTGGATATGAAAAAAGAAATATTAAGCGGTAATTCCTCGCCCGTAAGCCGCAGGCTTTATGAGGCGGTTAATGAGACGCTTGATAATAAAAAACAGGTTATACTTCTTTTAAACCGCCGAGGGCATAACACATATATTTCCTGCCCCGAGTGCGGGTATGTTATGACCTGTCCTAACTGCAGTATTTCGCTTACATATCATTCGGCTAATCACCGGCTGATGTGCCATTACTGCGGTTATTCTTCCTCGGCGGATACAAAATGCCCCGAGTGCGGCAACGAGCATATGAAATTTTTGGGTGCGGGAACTCAAAGATTAGAAGAGGAGATAAAAAAGCTTTTCCCGAAAGCGAGGGTCTTGCGGGTTGACGCGGACAGTACCTTGGCGCGCGAATCATATTCCGAGTATTTAAACGCCTTTGCGGCGGGGGAGTACGATATACTTTTAGGTACGCAGATGGTCGCAAAGGGGCTTGACTTCCCGAATGTCACCCTTGTGGGCGTTTTAGGGGCGGACAGCGCCGCCTTCAGCGAGGATTTCAGGAGCTTTGAGCGCACATTTTCCCTGCTTACACAGGTTGTAGGCAGAGCGGGCAGGGGCGAAAACGCGGGTCTTGCGATAGTCCAGTCGGTAAACCCCGACAGTGAGCTTATAGGCCTTGCCGCAAAGCAGGATTACGAGGGCTTTTATGAAAGCGAGATAATGACCCGCAAACTTATGATTTACCCGCCCTACTGCGATATTTGCGTGGTTTCAGCCCGCGCCGATATTCGCCGAAACGCCGAAACGGCGATAAACGGCATTTTCTGTAAAATTAAGGAAATGCTAAAGGGTGAATACGCCGATGTTAAGCTTATTATTTTAGGTCCCGCGCCCGCGGCTGTGCCCGTGGTGAACGGTAAATACCGCTACAGAATGATTATAAAATGCAAAAACAGTAAAAGATTCAGGGAAATGCTAAGAACGGCGCTTGAAATTAAGCGGTTACCCAATACGGCGGTTATCGCGGATATGAATCCTGACAACATTATTTAGGAGGAAAGGTTTTGGCAATACGGAACATAGTAAAATTAGGCGACGAGGTTTTAAGAAAGGTTTGCCGCACCCAGATGACCTTTGATGAAAGACTGGCGACTACCCTTGACGATATGGCGGAGACTATGTATAAGGCGGAGGGCGTAGGCCTCGCCGCACCTCAGATTGGAATATTAAGGCGTTACTGCATAATAGATGTGGGGGACGGTATAATCGAGCTTGTAAACCCCGTTATTGAGAGTATGAGCGGAGAGCAGACAGGGGAGGAAGGCTGTCTTTCCATTCCTAACAGATACGAGAGCGTTACAAGACCTATGACGGTCACCGTCCGCGCCCAGGACAGAAAGGGTAACAGCTTTACAATAACCGCCGAGGGCTTTAAGGCGAGGGCTTTATGCCACGAGATCGACCACCTTGACGGTATACTTTATATAGATAAGACCGATAAAAAAATCTGTCGCAGGGGTGAATAAATGAAGCTTGTTTTTATGGGAACGCCCGATTACGCGGTTAATACTTTAGAGGCGTTAATATCGGCGGGGCATAGTGTTGCGGCGGTCTTCGCACAGCCCGATAAGCCTGTCGGAAGAAAGCATATAATAACCGCGCCGCCGGTTAAGGTATGCGCCCAAAAGCACGGGATTACGGTGTATCAGCCGAATACGCTGAGGGACGGAAAGGCAGAGGAAATCTTAAAGGAAATCGCGCCCGATGTTATCGTAGTTGTGGCTTACGGAAAGATTCTTCCTAAGGAAATACTTGAAATTCCGAAATACGGTTGTGTGAACGGTCACGCGTCACTATTGCCTAAATACCGCGGCGCTTCGCCGATACAGTGGTGCATTGTCTGCGGTGAAAGCTGTACGGGCGTTACCGCAATGAGAATGGACGAGGGTATGGATACAGGCGATATTTTAAAAACCGTGAAAACAGAAATCGGCGCAGAGGAAACCGCCGAGGAGCTTTTCTGTAGGCTTTCGGGTGTCACCGCCGAGCTTTTGGTACAAACCCTTGCGGATTTGGAAAGCGGAAATATTACGCCCCAAAAACAGGACGAGGAAAAGGCAAGCTACGCGCCTATAATTAAAAAGGAAATGGCACAGCTTGATTTTAAGAATATGACCGCAACAGAAATTCACAACGCGGTAAGGGGCTATTACTCTTGGCCCTGCGCCTACTTTTTCCTTGAAAATAAGCGTATTAAGGTTATAAAGGCGGCGGTTTCTGATAACACAGACGCTCGAGCGGGAGCGGTTATTGAAAATACCGACAGCCTTGTTATCGCCTGTAAGGGCGGTACCGCGGTAGAGCTTGTAACGGTTCAGCCCGAGGGCTCTAAGCCTATGACGGCTAAGCAGATGCTTTGCGGTAGACCGATAGCTACAGGTATGGTGATAGGCTGTGAGTAACCCGAGAAAGGCGGCGGTTAAGGCGCTTTTAAAGGTGGAAAACGACGCGGCATATTCAAATATAGCCCTCAACGCCGTTTTAAGGGAAAGCGGGCTTGAAAACGCGGACAGGGCGTTTGCCTCGGCAATTTTTTACGGTGTGCTTGACCGCAGAATAACAATAGATTATATACTTTCAAAGTTTATTAAAACTCCGATTAAAAAGGTCGCGCCCTTTACCTTAGAGGTTTTGCGGAGCGCGGTTTATCAAATAATGTTTATGGACAAGGTACCCGACAGCGCGGCGGTAAACGAGGCGGTAAAGCTTATAAAATCATCAAAAGAGAGTAGGAACGCGGGTTTTGCAAACGCGGTTTTGCGTAATATATTAAGGAACGAAGTAACCCTGTCCGATGGCAATGACCCACATTCTCTTTCGGTGCGGTATTCCTGCCCCGAATGGATAATAAACAGCTTTATAAACGATTACGGAGCAGAGACAGCGGAGGAGCTTTTAAAGGAAAGTCTTAAGCCGGCGCCTGTGGTTATAAGAGTGAACACCTTGAAGACCGATACCGATACGCTTAAAGCCGAGCTTGGAAAGTGCGGGATACCGTCAGACATAACAGAAACGGAAAACGCCCTGATACTTAAAAAGGGAATTGACGCCGCCGACTTTGATTTATATAAAAATGGTTTTTTCTATGCGGAAGACCTTTCCTCCCAGACCGCGGTTTCGGTGCTTAACCCCAAAAAAGGTGAAAGAGTACTCGATATGTGCGCGGCACCCGGCGGTAAAAGCTTTACTATGGCGCTTTTAATGGAAAACGCGGGGGAAATTATTTCCTGCGACCTGTATGAACAGCGGGTCGGACTTATTAAAAGCGGGGCAGAGCGATTAGGAATTGATATAGTAAAGCCTATGACGGCGGACGCTTGCCTTTACAATGAGGACTTAGGCGAGTTTGACTGTATTCTCTGCGATGTTCCCTGTTCGGGATTAGGGGTACTTAGAAGAAAGCCCGATATTAAATATAAGCCCGAAAGCGATTTTAAAGAGCTTAAGAATCTCCAGTATAAAATACTCAAAAACGCCGCCCGTTATCTTAAAAAAGGAGGACGAATTTTGTATTCGACCTGCACCTTAAGGCGGGAGGAAAATGAAAAACTTGTAAATTCCTTTATAATGGAGTATAATGGTTTTCATAAAATGTATGAACACACCTATTTTCCGCATATTGATAAAACAGACGGGTTCTACTGCGCCCTGCTGACTAAGGATTGATAAAGGGAGGTGCCGCGCTTGGAAAAACAGGATATAAGGTCTATGTATTCAAACGAGCTTGAAGAAATGCTCGGTAATATGGGTCAGCCAAAATTCCGTGCGGCACAGCTTTTTCGCTGGTTACAGTCGGGCGAGACCGATTTTGACAATATGACAAATATTCCGCTATCGCTTAGAAACGAGTTAAAGGAAAAGACATATATCGCCGATGTTAAGATTGTAAGAAGGCTTTGTTCACAGCTTGACGAAACGGTTAAATATGTTTACGAGCTTTATGACGGGGAGTATATCGAATCGGTGCTTATGAAATACGAACACGGCTACACGGTATGTATTTCAACACAGGTCGGCTGCCGGATGGGGTGTAGCTTCTGTGCTTCGGGTATAGCGGGGCTTACAAGAAATTTAACCGCCTCCGAGATGTTAGCCCAGATAACCGCCGCCGAGCGGGATAATGATATTAGGGTGTCAAATGTCGTGATGATGGGTATGGGCGAGCCGCTCGACAACTTTGATAATTCCGTAAGGTTTTTAAAGCTCGTATCGGACGACGGCGGCCTTAATATAGGACTTAGGCATATATCCCTTTCAACCTCCGGTGTTGTAAGCGGGATAAAAAAGCTTAAGGAATATAATTTCCCAATAACCCTTTCAATTTCACTCCACGCGCCGAACGATGAAATACGTTCTTCAATAATGCGTGTCAATAAAAAGTGGAATATCGATGAACTGCTTAAGGCCTGTAAGGAATATCAGGCGGTCACAACGCGGCGCATTTCCTTTGAGTACGCCCTGATAGACGGTGTCAATGACAGCGATGAATGCGCGGTGGAGTTGGCAAAGCAGTTAAAGGGAATTATGTGCCACGTTAATCTTATACCCGCTAATCCGGTTAAGGAAAATTCCTTTAAAAAGCCTGATAGGAATAAAATAATTCGTTTCAGGGATTTACTTATAAAAAAAGGCGTAAACGCCACGGTCAGAAGAACGCTGGGAGCGGATATCGACGCTTCCTGCGGCCAGTTGAGAAAACGCATAAAGGAGGGGGAAGGTAATGAGAATATTCAGTAAAACCGATAAGGGCCGAGTCCGAAGCGATAATCAGGACGCGTATTTTGCGGGACGTATATCCGACAACGCGGTTTTCGCGGTGGTGTGCGACGGAATGGGCGGCGCGAACGCGGGAAATGTTGCGAGCGAGAACGCCGTAAGGCACATTTCGGAGTATATTATAAGGTCTTACAGGGACAGTATGGATATTACGGAGCTTGAAAAAACCGTCCGAAACGCAGTGACGAGCGCTAATATCGAGCTTTTTGATATGTCGGCAAGCGAGCAGTCGCTGTCGGGAATGGGCACTACCGCGGTTATCGCTCTTATAAGGGACGGCGAGGCGGTAATTGCCAATGTGGGAGACAGCAGAATTTACCTTGTAAACGAGAATATAAAACAGCTGACCCGCGACCATTCGGTTGTTCAGTCACTTATCGAGAGCGGAAAAATTGCGCCGGAGGACGCTAAGTACCATCCGCGAAAGAATGTTATCACAAGGGCGATAGGCGCAGAGGGAAGCGTTACGGCGGACAGTAGCGTAATCAGGCTTAACCGCGGGGACAGTCTTCTGCTTTGCACCGACGGGCTCAGCAATTACCTTGACGATAACGAAATTTTAGGCGTTTTTAAAAACACGGATATTTCCGCTGTGCCTGAGGCTCTTGTGGAAAAAGCCAATTTGAACGGCGGCGGCGATAATATAACAGTTGTCACACTTAGCCAAAGCGTTTAAGCTTTGCCTACCAAGTAGAAAGGAAAAAGACTTATGGATAAATTTGTAGGAAAACGACTGGACGGCAGATATGAAATTAAGGAGATTATCGGCGTCGGCGGTATGGCGGTTGTCTATAAGGCATATGACAATCAGGAAAACCGCACGGTTGCGGTAAAAATTCTCAAGGAGGAGTTTATCTCCAACGAGGAATTTGTCCGCCGCTTTAAGAACGAGTCAAAGGCTATTGCTATGCTCTCTCACCCGAATATTGTTAAGGTATATGATGTTAGCTTCGGCGATCTTATACAGTATATCGTAATGGAGTACATCGACGGAATTACCTTAAAGGAATATATCGAGCGTGAGGGAAGTCTGCGCTGGAAGGACGCGGTGCATTTCACCATTCAGATTTTAAAGGGTCTTCAGCACGCACACGATAAGGGCATTGTTCACAGGGACGTTAAGCCGCAGAACATTATGGTGCTTCCCGACGGTACGATAAAGGTTACCGACTTCGGTATCGCGCGCTTCTCAAGGAGCGAGCAACGCACCATAACCGATAAGGCGATAGGCTCGGTTCATTATATCAGCCCCGAGCAGGCGCGGGGCGAGCGTACCGATGAAAAAGCCGATATTTACTCGGTAGGCGTTATGCTTTATGAAATGCTTACGGGTCAGCTTCCTTTCCAGGCGGAAAGCGCCGTTTCGGTCGCTATTATGCAGCTTCAGCGCGACCCGCAGCTTCCGACAGAGATAAACGGCTCTATTCCTTTAGGGCTTGAGCAGATAACCATGCACGCAATGCAGAAAAACCCCGAGCGCCGTTATCAGTCGGCGGCGGAGATGCTCTGCGACCTCGGTCAGTTCAGAAAAGACCCGTCTATTACCTTTGACTATTCCTATTTTGTGGACGATTCTCCCACAAAGTTTGTTCCCTCTAATTTCGATTACGACAGCGTTAAGATTGACGACCGCGAGGAGGAAAAAGAGGTCAAGGAAAAGAATAATATGATTCCTATCCTTGCGGGAATAGCGGTTACGCTTGTAATTGCAATAGTAATACTCGCCGCAATTTTTGTTCCGAAACTGCTGTCAGGCACGGGCGCGGAGCTGAGCTGTCCTAACTTTGTAGGTAAAACGGTTGAAGAGATCACGTCAAATAAGGAATATACAGAGAACTTTAAATTTGAACAGGAATGGCAGTCCAATGCGGATTACGCCTACGGCTATGTTTACGAGCAGTCAAAGGCGGAGGGTCAGAAGCTTAAAAAGGGCGCTTCAATCACACTGTATGTAAGTAAGGGACAGTCCACAAAAAAGGTACCTGATGTTTACGGTAAAACCGAATCCGCCGCGGTTTCAGAGCTTAAGGCCGCGGGCTTTGAGCCTGTTGTCACCGAAATGCCCAGCGAGGACATTGAAAAGGGACTTGTTATTAAAACCGATCCGCAGCGCACCGAGGTCGTTGAGGAAAATGCGAAAATCACAGTCTATGTAAGCAGCGGAAAGTCGATTCAAAACGTTGCTGTTCCTTCTGTTGTCGGAATGAAGCAGACAGACGCCGAAAAGGAGCTAAAGGATAAAAAGCTTGTTCCCGAGGTAAAGGAGATAACAATAACCGCGGAGGATAAGTACTATCCTGTCGGTTATGTGGTAAAGCAGGAGCCTGATACAGGCTCTTCACAGATACCCGAGGGCTCGGCGGTTACTATCTATGTGAGCAACGGAGTTAAACTTGACGTTACGGTTGATTTGCTTGGAAAGGATATATGTCCTGTAAGCACCTACAGAGTTTCCCTTTGGGACTCCAACGGTATGGTTGCAGAAAGCAATAAAATAGATTCAAGCAGAACGGAATATACCTTTAAGTCCATTGCCTCTAAATCCGAAACCGTTAAATATACGGTTAAGATAACTACCAATCAGGTAGATTATTACGCTTATATGGAATTTACAATGAATTTCAAGACGGGCAGACCCACGGGTGAAAAGACAATTTACGATTATCTTAAAATGGAAAACGAGGATTCAGATAACTCCGGCACGGAAAGCAATACGTCAGGTACGGTTAGCTGATAAATGAACGGGATAATTATAAAGGCAATTTCAGGCTTTTATTACGTTTCCGACGGTGAAAAAACCTATGAATGTAAGGCGAGGGGAAGCTTCCGCGAAAGCGGAGTTTCCCCTTTGGTCGGAGACAGAGTCGAATTTGAACAAACCGAAGAAGAAAAGGGGCTTGTTACAGCGGTTTTGCCGCGTAAAAGTCTGCTTTCAAGACCCCCTGTGGCGAATATTGACAAGCTTTTTATTGTTTCCTCTTATAAAAAACCTGCGCCGAACGCATATATTATAGACAAGCTGACCGCACTTGCCGAATACAAGGAAATTGAGCCGATAATTGTATTTAATAAATGCGATATTGGCGGCTTTGAGGATTGGGAACGTATTTATAAAACCGCGGGATATAAGGTTTTCACGGTATCTGCCGAGAGCGGAGAGGGGATAGAACTCCTTAAAAAAGAGCTTAAAAACTTTGTCAGCGCCTTTACGGGCAATTCGGGAGTGGGCAAGTCAAGTATTCTTAACGCTCTTTTCGGTGAAATGAAGCTTGAAACAGGAGCGGTCAGCGATAAGCTGGGAAGAGGCAGGCACACTACCCGTCATACCGAGCTTTTTGCCCTGCCTGAGGGTGGATTTGTTGCCGATACGCCGGGTTTTTCCTCTCTTGAATACGACTGCGCCGATTATGAATTTAAAGAAAATCTTGTATATTACTTTCGTGATTTAAAGCAATACGCGGACGGTTGCCGATTTACTTCCTGCACACACACCTGTGAAAAGGGCTGCAATATAATCAGAGCAGTTCAAAACGGCGAGATTGCGGAAAGCCGACATAGGTCTTATATTGCCTTATTTGAAGAATTAAAGGATTTAAAGCCCTGGAACGCCGCTAAAAATAAATTAAAGTAACATTTTTTCGTTTTCTCTATATACTAATACTGTAAGGAGGGAACGATATGCGTAAACGCTTCAATTTGAATAAGGGAGCTATTGGGCTTACTTTTGCCTTGGGGCTGCTTATAAGCTGCTTTTGCCCTCCTAAATTTTTGGTGGCGATACTCGCAGTCTGGGTAATAATACTCGGAATTTCCTGTTGGCGCTGCTGACAAATAAAAGATAGCGGAGGGTGCTTTTATGAAAGTTGTATTGGTAAAGAGTCCGAAATTTTTAAGCGGTATTTTAAGAATGATTTTCGGAATTAAAAAGCAGAACATATAAAAAACGCCGCCTTTCTCATTTGAGAAAGGCGGTGCTCAGTTAATATCAAGATTGCTATTTTAAAAGTCGGCGGTAGGAGTCTCCGAAAAGCTTGTCTGCAAACCATACCTCGTTTACGGTAAAGTGTTTGCCGTTCAGGTAATTAAGTATTCCCGCGTCGGTTTTAAAGGTGAATTTTAAGCTGTAGGAATAAAGCGCCTGCTTATCGAAGCCCAGCTTTTTGTCGGCGGCAAGCTTTCCGTACTTTCCGTCCCCTAAAAGCGGGTGACCGACAGACGCCATATGCGCCCTTATCTGATGGGTACGCCCCGTAAGCAGTTCAACCTCAATAAGCGAAAGCCCGTTTTTGCTCTCAAGCAGGGTGTATTTTGTTTTTACCGTGCGGGAGTCCTCGGTTTTACGGCTTTTTAGGAACACCTTGTTTTTATCCTCGTTCTTTTCTAAAAAGCCCTCCAAGAGGGCGGTTTTCTTTGAGGGGACGCCGTGGATTACCGCAAGATACTTTTTCTCTATTTCACGGCACTTAATCTTATTGCATAGAATTTTAAGCGCTTCGGCGTTCTTTGCGGCAATTACGATTCCTCCCGTGTTTCGGTCAATACGGTTAGCAAGGGCGGGGCGGAAGCTGTTTTCCGCCTCGGGGTCGTATTCTCCCTTTTCGTAAAGATAATGCTGTATTCTTGCGATAAGAGTGTCGTTGTATTCGTTTTTATCGGGGTGGACAAGCAACCCCTGCTTTTTATCGGCTAAGAGTATATTTTCGTCCTCATATACAATATTCAGCTTCGGCGGGGCGGATAAAAAGTCGTATTTCGGTTGCTTTGAGACAAAAAATTCATCGTTGATATAAGCCTCTACCGTATCTCCGGTATTGAGCCGCGTGCTTATTTCCGCGCGTCTGCCGTTGACCTTAATCCTTTTGGTTCTTATGTATTTGAACATAAGAGAAGACGGGAGCATAGGGCAGTTTTGGGTTATGAATTTATCAAGGCGCTTTGACTCGTCGTTTTTTGTTACTGTAAAGATTTTCATTGTTGCTCCTAAAACAGAAAAAGAATTCAATATCAAAGCAGTTATAATTTGTCAAAAAATCTTGAAACTGCTGAGAGTTTGTAATATAATAGATTAAAATATTTAAGGAAAGGGTGAGGTATATGGGAGAGGGCGTTCACGACGGTCACCGCGAAAGAGTGAAACAAGAGTTTTTGAAAAACGGCTTTAATGAGAGCACGCCTGCACACAAAATAATTGAAATGCTGCTGTTTTACAGTATTCCGCGGAAGGATACTAACGAAATCGCGCACGAGCTGCTTAACCGTTTCGGCTCTGTTTCAGGTATTCTGGACGCTCCCGCAGAGCGGCTCACCGAGGTAAAGGGCGTAACCCTTAACACCGCGGCGCTGATAAAGCTTATAATTCCCATAGCCCGCCGCTACAGCTTAGAAAAAGGCACAAAAACCGAAAACTATTCCACCCTTGACGAGGTTTGCAGATATTTGATGCAACGGTACTTCGGCTATACTAAGGAGGTATTTTCCGTTACTTCCTTCAGCGGAAGCGGGCGTATGCTCGGCTTTGATGTTTTGGGTGAGGGAAACGTATCGGAGGTAAATGTTTCAACCCGCGAGGTGGTTGAAACCGTGCTCAAACGTCAGGCTGTGTGCGCGATTATTGCACATAATCATCCCGACGGAGTGGCGATACCGAGCGAGGAAGACATTATGATTACTAAAAACATTAAAAGCGCGTTAAGCCATATAAATATAAGGCTGATTGATCATATCGTGATTTGCGGCGATGATTATGTTTCAATGGCGCAGAGCAGACTTTACAAAGGAATTTTTGAATAGGAAATATTATTGGCGCGAAACCTCGCGCTGATTTTCCGCCATACGGTAGCCAACGCCGTTTTCGGTGAACAGATACAGGGGACTTTCGCTGTTCTGTTCTATTTTTTTGCGAAGATTTGTAATATTAACCCTTAAAATGCCGTTTCCGCCGGTCACTTGAGGCCCCCAAACCGATTTAATAATAAAATCATAGGTGAGCACGCGCCCCGAGTACCTGCAAAGCAGGGTTAGTATTTTAAATTCGTTTTTCGTCAGGTGAACCGCTATGCCGTCGAGGGTTACGGTATGACTGTCATATTCCACGCAGAGCGAGCCTCTTTCGTATTTTTCAAGGGTGCTTATTCCTAATGCCCTCTCATACTGTTCGATACGTCTCACGGCGGCTTTTATTCGGGAAATCATTTCGCCGGGCAAAAAAGGCTTTCTGATATAGTCGTCTGCTCCCGCGTCAAGCGTTTGGGTGACTGCGGATTCGCTCCCGTTTTCGCAGACCGCGATTATTGCAAAGAAACCGCGTTCGCGCAGTTTCTTTATAGTTTTAATTCCGTCGGGCAACGGAAACAGCGGATCTATTATTATAATATCGGGAGTATTCACCGAAATGAGGGTAAAACACTCGCTGAAGCTTGAGGCCACAGACGCCTCGTACCCGGAGGCGGAAACCAAATTCTTAATAAGGCGAGAGTTTTGCCTGTCAGCGTCGGCGATAATAATTTTTCGTTTCAATCCGTCTCATCTCCGTTTCCTGAAATGTGTTATTTATCTTCTTCGGCGGCGCGCTGAGCTACCGATTCCGCGGAATAATAGTTTTCCTCAAAAATAAAATCGTGTATATCCTTTTTGGCTGTGTTTAGGTCGTATACATAGTACCAAACGCCTTTTATAGTCTTTCCCGAGGAGGGAATATTGTTGTTCGGAACGCTTAGCTGTTCAAATTTTGGTGAAAAGAGGACCGCCCATAGACCTAATGACATAATATCGTTTGCGGAAAGTGAGGTTTCGCACTCGCTTAAAATCATTTGAGCAACCTTCGGAAGCTTTAACGGATTCATTTTCTTTACCTCCGCAAACATTGCCGTAAGCACCTCTTTTTGACGGTTACCGCGCTGAATATCGCTATCGGTATGGCGTATGCGGGCGTAGCAAACCGCCTGACCGCCGTTTAAAAGCTGAGTCCCCGCGCCCGAAAGATTGGGACATTCAACCCCTAAGGAACGCATTTCGGGAAAGATGTTTTTGTTTAATTCCTTCATTTCCTTTTCGTCGACATCTACCGTTACTCCGCCTATATAATCGATAACCCTCGCAAGACCGAAAAAGTTCATTGTGACATAATCCTCGATTTCAAGGTCAAAGTTTTGATTAATTGTTTTGACCGCGAGCTGAGACTTGCCGTAGGCGTAGGCGTGAGTAAGCTTGTCCTTTGAATGACCGTCAATCGAAACATATGTATCCCTTGCGATTGAGGTAAGCTTCAGCTTTTTGTGCTTTTTATCAATTGTAAGAATAACTATCGCGTCGCTTCTGCCCGAATCGTTATCCTCTCTCGAATCTATGCCTAAAAGCGCAATGTTCCGCACATCTGTGTAATCCGCGGTTTCAATACCCAAATCGTTTTCGTCAAGGGGAGTGCGCTCTATGCCCGACAGGGTCTTATAGGCATAGCCGTAAAAAACGGCGGCTGCCGCAGTAATAAGGCATATTAAAACAATAAATGTATTACGCAGCTTATGGGTTTTGCGCTTCTTTTTTCGCTTATTGGAAATGTTTTGATTTTTCGCGGAGGATTTATTCATATTCTGCCTTGCACGGTACTGCGGGGAGGTTGAGGAAATATCCTCATATTTTTCGGCAAAGCCCCGTTTTCCCGAGCTTGAATATAAATCTACGCTGTCATCATTATTGCCGTATTCTTCGTATTTCATAATGATTATCCTTACTTTTATATTATTTTTGAAAGCAAACAGAATAAAATCGGCCGCCTTTTTAAGGCAGCCGCAAAATAAAAATAAACTGTCCCGCTCTGCCGTAATGCGCTTAAGATAACCTGCGTAAAGCAGGTGGGTGCCGGCTGTACGGTTTCGCGCTCCCTTCTTCCGAACTCGGCACAGCCGCGGGAGGTCTGCAAGCCCGCCGTACAAGCTTTGGCCCCTGATAAAAAGGTTGTAGGGTTATATAAGACGCGGTCCGCGAACAGCGCAGGACATATTGTTAGGCTGACTCTCGCCGACCTATTTACTGATTGTCAATTTCAAAAAAATCTTCAAGTCTTTCAACGAAAGCGTCGGCTACCGTCTCGTATTCGTCGTCATCCTCAATTTCGTAGTAGTACTCGTCGCCGTCCTCTTCCTCGCCGACCTTTACTATAACCAGCTCGCCGCTGTCGTTAAGCTGATCCTTTGGATCGTCGTATATCGGAAGCATAGCGAGATAACGTCCCATGTCGGTCTCAATAGCGTCAAGCACCTCGAAGGTGTATTCCTTGCCGTCGTCGTCCGAAAGGGTGACAATATCGGGATTATAATCGTCTTTATTCTTAATTTCGTCCATAATTGCCCTCCGAAAAGAAGTCTTTACTATATTGTACCCTCAAACTTCCTTTAAGTCAATGGAAAAAGGAGTAATTTTATAATTAATTTTTTTGCTCTCGGTGAATTTCGTAATCTATCACCCTTTTGAACTGGGTTTCGTAAAGCTGACGGTATTTTGCGCTTGTGTTAATAAGTTCCGAGTGTGTTCCCGTCTCGGTAATTTCGCCGTTTTCTATCACCATTATTTTATCGGCGGCTATGACGGTCGAAAGACGGTGGGCAATTACAATGCTTGTGCGGTTTTGCATAACCGCGTTAAGCGCCGACTGTATGAGACTTTCCGAAATAGAATCAAGGGAGGAGGTCGCCTCGTCGAGGATAAGTATTTTCGGGTTTTTAAGCACAACTCTCGCAATGGAAACGCGCTGTTTTTCTCCTCCCGAAAGCTTAAGCCCGCGGTTACCGACAACCGTATCAAATTTTTTCGGCAACCCCATAATAAAGTCGTAAATATTAGCAACCCTGCAGGCGTTTTCTATTTCCTCTCTTGTCGCGTTCGGCTTTGCGTAAAGAAGGTTATCAAGAATTGTGCCGTTAAAGAGATAGGTGTCCTGCGTTACTATGCCAATATTTGTGCGAAGATAGGCAAGGTCGAAATCGCGCACGTCGGTACCCGACACCTTTACACAGCCGCTGCTTACATCGTAAAGCCTCGGTATCATACCTATAATCGTGGATTTGCCCGCGCCCGATGTTCCGACAATGGCATACATTTTGCCGTTAGGCACGAAAAAGCTTATTCCCTTTAAAATTTCGTGACCCGTCTCATAGGAAAAATGAACGTTGCAAAATTCAACCGTGCTGTCGTCGAGCGGCGGCTTTACGGGATTTACGGGATTTTCAATATCGCACTTGCGGTCGAAGTACTCGAAGATTCGGGTGAACAGGGCAAGGGAGCGCACAAAATCAACCTGCAAATTAAGCAGCTGCCTTACAGGCTGATAAAGGCGGTTCACAAGGGCTACCACGACCGAAATATCGCCCACGGTAAGACCCGAATCAAGACCGCCTATAATAAGAAAACCGCCTACAAAATAAATCATCAACGGAGCTATCTGAATAAACATACCGAGAAAAACGTGAAACCAGCTGCCCGCCCGCTGTTCCTTTATTGTAATGTCGGTCGCCTTGCTGTTAATTTTGCGGAATTTTTCGTATTCGGTCTTTTCCTTGGTAAACAGCTTCACAAGCATAGATCCGCTGACCGAAAGGGTTTCGTCTACATGCTGATTTAATTCGTCCTGTTTTTCCTGAGCCTTACTTACGAGCTCCCAGCGCCTTTTGCCGACCGCCTTTGTGGGAAGAATAAGGAGAGGCAGAACAATAAGCCCGACAATAGCCAACCGCCAGTCGGTATAGAAAAGGTAAAACACACAGGTGGCAACGGTTAAAACATTGCTTACAAGTGATGTAAGCATTACCGATATTACCGAGCTTACGCCGTTTATATCGCTGTTCATTCGGGTGATTATATCGCCCTGCTTTTCGTTTGTGAAAAAGGAGTGGGGCATATGCTGTAAATGGTCATACATCTGGTTTCGCATATCATAGATTATCTTTTGGGAAATCCAGGAGTTTATGTACTGCTCGAGCACGCTTATTATCTGCGCCGCTGCAAGCACGACAAAGGCGAGTACCACAAGCTGTGCCAAAACCTTAAGCTCGCGGCTGTCGCTTATTATAGCGTCAACGATTTTTCCCGTTATAATAGAGGGAAAGAGTCCGAGCACTGCGGAAACGAATATAGCGGCGAATACCGCGATAAACTGCCATTTGTAGGGCATAAGGTAGCTTAGTATTCGGATTAACAGCTTTTTTGTAACCCGAGGCCGGCTTTCCTTTTCTTCTTCGGTTAAATATCCGCGGGGTCCTCCGCCTATGCGGTTAGGCCCTCTTATTCCCGCGGGAGGAGGCATCATAGGTCTCATTCAAATTCTCCGTTCAGTTAATATTAATATGTATATATTATATTTTAACACATTTTTGAAAGTTTGCCATATTTTTTAACAAAATGTGAATTTGCATAGTTTTTTCGAAAAAACTTAAAAATTTTTGAGAAAAATACTTGACAAAATAAAAAATATGAGCTATAATAAAGCCAGACAAAAGGAAAGGAGTTAATGAGAATGAAAGAAGAAGCTCCGCCGGTAAATTGTTAAAATAAAATGAAAGCGGTGAGTCCAATGAAGTAAGAAACGGTAAACGCACAGTGTTATACATAACGGTGAGACCAATGTATTAAGTTTATAATTCCCTTACGGGTATTGATATAATAAAACCTTAAACAGGAGATTTATATGATTGTGAGAAAAATCGCTATCAAATAAATTATTAAAGGTGATTCCAATGTACAGTTTAATTTAACGCTCGGTTAAATTGCATTCTTATTTAAGGATATTAAATTGTTTTTGCAATTCACAGTAAGTTCGACAGTTTCAATTAATATTATAGTATTGCCGAATTATCGGCACACGGATAGAATTTAATTTTGAGCAAATATTAAAACTGAATATGTAAAAAAATCTGACAGCCGTAACAAAAAAGGAGTTACGGCTGTTTTTGCGTACTTCGGCGTAAACATAAAATGCTCGGTTGACTTTTCCCTTTTAAAATAGTATTATATTAATAATTAATTGACTATGGGGACAACTATGGATTTTATTGAACTCAGGAAACAGGTTATAAAAAAATATTTCGGCAGAATGAACGATAAGCAGTTCGAGGCGGTGACAACCGTAAAAGGACCGCTTCTTATATTGGCGGGCGCGGGGAGCGGAAAAACCACCGTGCTTGTAAACCGAATTGCAAATATTATAAAATTCGGTGACGCGTATAGCAGTACATATGTGCCCGAGGTTACCGACGAAATGAGTAAAAGCGGCGAGGAGTACTTAAACGGAGTTACCGATTTTGTACCCGATAATTATTTCGCCGTTTCACCTGCGAAGCCTTGGCAGATACTTGCCATTACCTTTACCAACAAGGCGGCGGGCGAGCTTAAGGAGCGTATAGGCTTAAAGCTCACCGACGGCGCGGAGGATATTTGGGCGGGAACTTTTCATTCTGTGTGCGGTAAAATTTTAAGAAGAAATGCCGAGCTTATCGGTCATACCTCTCGTTTTACGGTTTATGATACCGACGATCAGCGCCGTCTTATGAAGCAAATAATGAAGTCAAATAACATTGATGAAAAGCTTGTGCCGCACAAGAGCGTGCTTTCAGCTATTTCCCATGCTAAGGACAAGCTTATTTCTCCCGCCGAATTCAAGCAGTCCGCGGGGTCGGATTTTAGAAAACAGACAGTTGCCCGGCTGTATGGAATCTACCAAAAGCGCCTTAAAGAGGCCGACGCTATGGATTTTGACGATATGATTGTCAAAACGGTAGATTTACTGCAAAACAACGAGGATGTGCTCCGATATTACACAAACAAATTCAGGTATGTTATGGTAGACGAGTATCAGGATACAAACTACGCGCAGTATGCGCTGGTAAGCCTGTTGGCGTCGGGAAATAATAATTTGTGCGTCGTCGGCGACGACGACCAGAGCATCTACCGCTTCAGGGGTGCTACTATTGAAAATATTCTTAATTTTGAGGACGAATACCGCAATGCGAAGACAATCCGTCTTGAGCAGAATTACCGCTCGACCTCGAATATTCTGAACGCCGCTAACGCGGTTATTAAAAACAATCTCGGACGAAAGGGAAAAAATCTTTGGACGGATAAAAAGGGCGGAGAAAAAATAAAGGTCTTTACCGCCGACGACGAGCGGGGAGAGGCGCGGTATGTTGCCGACAATATTCTTGAAAATGTAAGGAACGGCGCGAAATTCTCGGACCACGCCGTGCTTTACAGAATGAACGCCCAGTCAAACGCGATGGAAAATGTATTTGCGAGAAGCGGTATTCCATATAAGGTTGTAGGCGGATACAAGTTTTATGACCGAAAAGAAATCAAGGATGTAATCGCTTACTTACAGCTTATAAACAATAACAGCGACGATTTGCGTCTGCGCCGTGTTATAAACGAGCCTAAGCGCGGAATAGGCGATACCACTGTAAATAATGCCGCGCAGATAGCCGCAGAGCTTGGCATATCGCTATTTGATGTATTTAAAAACGCCGATGAGTACGCCGCTTTAAGCCGCGCCGCCTTAAAGCTTAAAGATTTTTGCAGGGTAATAGACGAGCTCACAAAAGCGGCGGAAGAAATTTCAATATCCGAGCTTTTCGAGCTTATGCTTGATAAAACAGGCTACCGCGCCGCGCTGGAGCTTGAGGGTGACGAGGGACTTGAAAGGCTCGAAAATGTAAAGGAACTTGCGACTAATATTGCACAGTACGAGGAGGAAAACGAAGAACCCTCTCTATCAGATTTTCTTGAGCAGATAGCCCTTATAAGCGATATCGACTCTTATGAAAAAAGCGACGACAGAGTTGTGCTTATGACTGTACATTCCGCCAAGGGACTTGAATTTGACAATGTTTTTCTTGTCGGTATGGAGGAGGGAGTTTTCCCGGGAAATCAGTCTGTTTACGCAGGTCCTGAAGAAATAGAAGAGGAACGCAGACTTGCCTATGTCGCGATAACAAGGGCGAAAAAACGCCTTACGGTGACAAACTCCTATACCCGTATGATATTCGGAACGACAAACCGAAATATGCCCTCGCGGTTTTTAAAGGAAATTCCCGAGGAGCTCTGTAGCTTCGGCGGTACAAAATATTCTGTTCCGACCGTTAAGACCGATTACGGTTATTCCGCAAAGCCGATGAGGAGCGCTCACACCGCGGCGGCAAAAGCAGACAGTAATTTCACCGCGGGACAAAGGGTACGTCACAAAACCTTTGGGGACGGGCTTATAATCACCGTTACGCCGATGGCAGGGGACAGTATGCTTGAAATTGCTTTTGATACCGTGGGTACAAAAAAGCTTATGGCAGGGTATGCTAAATTAACGGTTATTTAATATTTTTGAGATTTGAGCTTCAAAATTAACAGTTAAAATAAAAACATATGATAATACGGGAGTTGATTATATGACCGCCGGTAATTCAGTTGTAAAGCTGACCGCAAGAACCGCGCTTAAAAACAATTGGCTTAAATGCATCGCCGCTTCTCTTACGCTGATTTTCAGCTGTATTATATTATTATCCGCGGCGGATTACATCGCATATATTTCAAACGGCGCGGTTGGATATGTATTGCTTGCCGTCGACGCGGTTTTTCTTGCTTTTCCGCTTTTTTTGGGGCTGGTAAGGTTTTTTTGGCGCATGATTTTCGGTGCGGAGGACAGACTGCCTGTGCTTTTTTACTATTTTTCCGACAGAAAAAAGTACGGCAGGGCCTTGCGCTTATCCTTAGCTCTTGCGCTTCGCGCGGCGGGCTTTGCGTTAATTCTGTTTTTACCCGCAATCATTGTTGATTTATTTGCGGGAGTAAAAATTTATGATATGATGGATATTCCCATTCCTATCTGGACGGGAAATCTGTATTATGTTTCGGTCTTTTTAAAAACGGTCGCGGCTGTAATCCTGTTTTTTGTTATGGTGCGCTACTATTTAGCGCCCTTTCTTGCGGTCGCCGATGAGGATATGGAAGTTGCCGAGGCTATTCATATGTCCTGCACGGTTTCAAAGGACACCGCACTTGATTATATTTATCTGATTTTCAGCTTCTTAGGCTGGATACTTATTTCGGTTCTTATTTTCCCGCTTGTTTTCACGGTGCCTTATTTTATGACCTCGCTCAGCGTTCATACGCGTTTTGCGGTTGCGGAATATAATAAAAAGGTTGAAAAAAACTCGGACAGCGGGATTCCGACCTTCGCGGCGGAGATTTAAAATGAATAACGGCATTATTTTAGCCTCGTCGTCTCCGAGAAGAAAAGAGCTTTTAGGGCTTATAACAAAGGAATTTAAAATAATACCGTCGGGCGTCTGTGAGGTAGTGCCTGACGGTATTCTGCCCGAAAATCAGCCTCTGTATTTAGCAAGGCTTAAAGCGGACGATATTGCAAAAAAATATCCGCACGATATTGTAATCGGCGCGGATACATCTGTTATTATAGACAACTGCGTTTTGGGCAAGCCTGTCGGCAGGGAAGACGCTAAAAATATGCTTCGCAGGCTTTCGGGCAGAACGCATAAGGTTATAACGGGCTGTGCGGTGATAAAAAACGGCGAGTGCCGCTCATTTTCCTCGGTGACCGAGGTTGAGTTTTACCCTCTGACAGACGTTGAAATTGAAGAATATATCGCCACGGGCGAGCCGTTTGACAAGGCGGGCGCTTATGGCATACAGGGCAAGGGCGGACTGCTTGTAAAGGCAATCCGCGGCGACTGGTATAATGTTGTGGGTCTGCCGGTTGCAGAGCTTGCAAGGACTCTAGAAGTTTATTATTCCTAAATGCTCAAGCAGAATTTTAAGCCCTATCAGTATCAGTATTGCGCCGCCTGCAATTTCCGCCCTGCTTTTATACTTAAGACCGAATACGTTTCCGATTTTAAGCCCTGCACAGGAGAGAACAAAGGTAATAATTCCTATAAACAGCACCGCGGCGACAATGTTTACATCGGGCAGGAGGGCAAAGGTGATACCCACCGCTAACGCGTCAATGCTTGTCGCAACCGCCAAGACCGCCATTGCGGCGGGTCTGAAAGAGGAATTTACAGTCTCGCTTTCCTTAGAAAATCCCTCTTTTAGCATATTTCCGCCGATAAATGCTAATAGAATAAAGGCTATCCAATGGTCGTAGCGGGTAATGTACTTTTCAAAGGACGAGCCTAAAAGGTAGCCAATAGCGGGCATAAGCGCCTGAAATCCGCCGAACCACGCGCCTACGGCAAGGTAGTGCCGAGGCTTTAGCCACTGGGTCGACAGTCCCTTGCAGACCGATACCGAGAACGCGTCCATCGAAAGTCCCACCGCAATTAAAAACAGCTCTGTAATTCCCATTTTTACCTCCAAATTAAAAGGCTCGGGTGCAAAAGCATACCCGAGTTTTGTCAGTTTTAGTGCTGATTACTTACTCAAATTAACGAAATTTTACCATACAATACCTTATTTGTCAATGAGTTGAAATTTTTTATATTACGGTGTATAATAACATAAAAGTAATATGAGGAAGAGGGCTGAATATGAAAAGAAGAAAGCTCAAAGCGGTTGCATTGTTAATTTCAGTACTTGCAATTACGGCGGCTGTTGCCGCGGTGCTTAATTTCAATCACTATGATAAAGATCCGCAGGCTTCCTCCGCTTCAGAGCAGTCGTCTTCCGAATCGCCGCAGGATATTGAACCTGAGATCTCGGACAGTTATATTATCGAAAATGTGGAGCATATCTGCCAGCTTAATAAATGGCCCAACGGCTGCGAAAGCGTTTCGGCGGTTATGGCGCTCAATTTTTTCGGAATAGATATTTCGGTCGATTATTTTATCGATAATTATCTTGAAATGAGCGCGCTTCCCTTTGACCCCTATGAGACATACGGCGGAAATCCGAGGGACGGGAGCGGTTTTGGCTGTTACGCTCCGGTTATCAAGTCGGCGCTTGATAAGGCGCTTGCGGGAAGTGATTACGCCGCCGATATTGTCGGTTCGGCTACGGTGGAAAGCCTTTGTGAAAAGTATATACAAAACAATATTCCGGTGATATTCTGGGCAACTCAGGATATGCAGAAGCCTTTTGAGGGAAAAACATGGGAATACGGCGGCAAAAGCATTACCTGGATAAGACCCGAGCATTGTTTACTGCTTATCGGCCACACTAAGGACTCATATGTTTTCTGCGACCCGCTTAAGACCGAAAGCAGTACAAGCTATCCTAAAGCGTCGGTCGAAACGGCGTATGAGGGACTTAATTCCCAGGCGGTCGTTATTATGCCGAAAACGGACTATTCCCGAAGTTGACAAATAAAAAAATCGGGTATATAATAATTAAATGTGTTCAATTTTATTTTAAGGATGTATATTTATGGAGTGGACTTCGCTAAACGACCTGCGTGAAAAATATCTTTCGTTCTTTGAATCAAAGGGGCATCTGCGCCTTAAAAGCTTTTCGTTAGTGCCAAATGGCGACAAATCGCTGTTACTTATAAATTCGGGTATGGCGCCGATGAAAAAGTACTTTACGGGGGAGGTTACACCACCCTCTGTCAGGGTTACCACCTGTCAGAAATGTATACGCACCCCCGACCTTGAGCGCGTAGGTCATACCGCGCGCCACGGCACATATTTTGAGATGCTCGGAAACTTCTCCTTCGGGGATTACTTTAAGGAGCAGGCTATCGAGTGGGCATGGGAGTTTTTAACAAAGGTTTTGGAAATTCCCGAAAATCTGCTTTGGCCCTCTGTTTATGAACAGGACGACGAGGCTTACGCTATCTGGCGCGACAAAGTAGGAGTGCCCGAGGAGCATATCGTAAAGCTCGGCAAGGAGGATAACTTCTGGGAGCACGGCACAGGCCCCTGCGGACCTTGCAGTGAGATTTATTTTGACCGCGGCGAAAAGTACGGCTGCGGCTCTCCCGACTGCAAGCCCGGCTGTGACTGCGACCGCTATATGGAAATCTGGAACAACGTTTTTTCCCAGTTTAACAATATGGGGGACGGCACCTATACCGAGCTTGAGCATAAGAATATAGACACGGGAATGGGTCTTGAGCGCCTTGCCTGCGTAATGCAGGGGGTTGACAATATGTTCGAGGTCGACACCATAAGAAATATTTTAAACAAGGTCTGCGAGATGTCGGGCAAGGAGTACGGCAAGGATGAGAGCACCGATATTTCTATCCGCGCCGTCACCGACCATATCAGAGCCTCGACCTTTATGATAAGCGACGGTATTATTCCGTCTAACGAGGGGCGCGGCTATGTTTTGCGCAGAATTATCCGCCGTGCGGCAAGACACGGCAAGCTTATCGGCATTGACCGTCCTTTCTTATCTGAGCTTTGCGATACCGTTATTAACGAGAACAAGGCGGGTTATCCTGAGCTTGTGGAGAAAGAACAGCTTATTAAAAAGGTTATTTCCAACGAGGAAAGCAACTTTAACAAGACTATCGATTTAGGTCTTAATATGTTAAACAGCCTTACAAAGGACGGCGGCATGCTGTCGGGCGAGGACGCATTCAAGCTTTACGATACCTATGGCTTCCCACTTGACCTTACAAAGGATATTTTAGCCGAAAAGAATATGACGGTGGACGAGGAAACCTTTAATAAACTTATGGAAAAGCAGAGACAGCTTGCCCGTTCTTCGAGAAAATCGGCAGATGCGGAAAGCTGGAAGAGCGACGGAATAAGCTTTGACGGTGTAAACGCCACTGAATTTAATGGGTATACCGAAAACGAGTGTTGTGCAAAAATTCTTGATATTGTGACAAACGGCGAGCATACAGTCGCCGCAGGTGAAGGAGAAAAGGCGATAATCGTGCTTGACAAAACCGTTTTCTATGGCGAGGGCGGCGGTCAGGTTGGCGACACGGGCGTTATTAAAGCCGCTGATTTTGAATTTAAGGTTACCGATACCAAGAAAACCGCCGGCGGGGTATTCACCCACTTCGGAATGGTTATAAAGGGAACAGCCGCGGTTGACGCCGGGGTTACCGCCGTTATCGATAAAGAGCGCCGCGAGGCTATACGCCGAAACCACACCGCCGCACACCTTTTGCAGGCGGGACTTCGTAGGGTTTTAGGCACTCATGTTGAACAGGCGGGTCAGCTTGTAAACGAAAACGCCGTCCGATTTGACTTTACACATTTTTCGGCTCTTACCGCTGAAGAAATAGCCGAGGTTGAGAGCTTTGTAAACGGCGCGGTGCTTGCGGGTATTTCGGTTGAGAATACAGAGATGCCGATTGACGAGGCGAGAAAGCTCGGCGCGATGGCACTCTTCGGTGAAAAGTACGGCGATGTTGTACGGGTTGTAAATGTGCCTGAAAAATCGATTGAGCTTTGCGGCGGTACACACATTGATAATACCGCTAAAATCGGTCTTTTCAAAATTGTTTCGGAATCGAGCGTTGCGGCGGGCGTAAGAAGAATTGAGGCTGTTACGGGCTATAATGTTCTAAAGTTTATTGACGGTTATAAACAGCTTGCAGCCGAAACGGCGGTGGCTTTGAAGGCGTCCTCCGAAAAGGATATTGCCCGCAGAGCCGAACAGCTCATGAAAGAACTGCGCGACACCGAAAAACAGCTTGAAAAGGCAGAGGCTAAGATAGCTTCAGGCAAGATTGACGGACTTTTAAGGAACGCACAGGAAATAGGCGGTCTCCGCCTTGTCACCGGTATGCTTGACGGTGCGGCGGCGGACGAGCTTAGAAAAACCGCCGATACTATTAAAAATCAGAACGCCGATGCAATCGCCGTTTTAGCCGCGGTTAATGAGGGCAAGCTTACCTTCTGCGTTTCCTGCGGAAAGTCGGCTGTGGCTAAAGGCGCTCACGCGGGTAATTTGGTGCGGGAGATAGCTAAAATCGCGGGTGGAAACGGCGGCGGTAAGCCCGACCTTGCAATGGCGGGCGGTAAGGATATTTCCAAGGTAAAAGAAGCGCTCAGCTTCGCGGAAAGCGCCGCATGCGCACAGATAGGAGAATAAGAAATGTCAGACTGTCTTTTTTGTAAAATAGCCGCGGGCGAAATTCCGAGCACAAAGGTCTATGAGGACGAGTATGTATACGCGTTTTGCGACATTGACCCGAAAGCTCCCTTTCACGCGATAGTGATTCCGAAAAAGCATATCGGCTCTGCCGATGAAATAAATTCGGAAAACAGTGTTGAGATTGCCCGCGTTTTCGAGGCTATAGCAAAAATCGCAAAGCAGGAAAACCTCGAAAAGGGCTACCGCGTTGTAAACAACTGCGGCGAGGACGGGGGACAGACCGTTCACCATATTCATTTTCATCTGCTTGCGCGCCGCAACCTTGCGTGGCCTCCCGGCTGATAATCGGTATTTTTTATTTGTAAAAGAGGTTGTTAAAAATGTCAGAATATTATACAATGAAAATAGCGGGGCTTGAAAGAAAGCTTGAAAAATTCCCCGTGAGCGATAAACTGGATATTGCCGCCTTTATTATTTTCGGCGATGTTGAGCTTACTGTTGCGGGCTGTGCGGAGCTGCTTAAAAAGCTACCCGAATTTGACGTTATCCTGACGCCCGAGGCAAAAAGCATACCAATAGCCTACGAAATGGCAAGGCAGACGGGAAAGCCCTATGTAATCGCCCGCAAAGGAATGAAGGTTTATATGCGCAATCCGCTCGAGGTAAATGTTACCTCGATTACCACGCAGCACGAACAGCATTTGTTCCTTGGTGAAACGGAAGTCGCTATGTTAAAAGATAAGCGTGTGCTCATTATTGACGATGTTATAAGCACGGGAGAGTCGCTTGCGGCAGTCCGCGAGCTTGTAAAAGAAGCGGGAGGCAAAGAAGCCGCCGCCTGCGCCTTTTTAGCCGAGGGAGACGCCGCCGACAGGGACGATATTGTTTTCCTTGAAAGGTTACCGCTCTTTTTTAAATAATGCTTTTATTACATTAAACCAATAAATAACAGGACTGCTGAAGCTTTGGCTCGGCAGTCCTGTTTTCATAAATCAGAAATCAAAAAAAGCCCCTTGACATATGAACATATGTTCGGTATAATATTATTATAAATTTGAAACGGCATTTTACGGATTTTTGCCGTTCAGCAATTCAAGTCCCAATCCGCGCGGCGGTTGAGGCGTGGAAAAGGCGATTTGAGTTTCTGTGTGACCGTAATTGTTTAGCTCGCCTATAAACGCGTCGAGCGCCTCGGTCGATTCAAAGGCAACCTTTATAAGCTGGGAATATCTGCCTGTTACGCAGTTGCACTCAAGTACATTGGGGTTTGCCCTGATAAACGGGTAAAAGGTCGGCTTTAATTTAGGATCAAGGTCAAGCTGAATAAAGGCTATTATCGGGAAGCCCGCCTTTTTGAGGTTAATGTTCGCCGTGTAGGATTCAAGAATCCCCTCGCGCTCAAGCTTTTCTATTCTTGCCGCGGTGGCGGGGGAGGAAAGAAAAACCTGTTCAGCTAAAAGCTTTAAGGGCATACGGGCGTTTTTTTGCAGAAGGGTTATTATTTTTAAGTCAATTACGTCCATAGGTTACATCTCTTTCTTTTAAAACTTAATTTAATAATAAACCTATCTGAACGTTTAGTCAATAAAAAAGATTTCGGTGATATAAAATGCTTCAAAAAAAGGCAAATAATGAATTTGAAAAAAGCTGTTGCTTTACAGGCTACAGACCGGAGAAGTTCCCCTTTAATCTTGAAAGGGAAAATGCGGATTATACTGATTTTGAAAACAGTCTTATCGAAACGGTTTTTTCCCTGACAGATGAGGACTGTTTTACCTTTTACAGCGGTATGGCGATGGGGTTTGATATTATAGCGGCGGAGGCGGTTTTGCTTTTAAAACAGCGAAACCCCTCGGTGCGGCTTATCTGCGCTCTTCCGTTTGCCGTGCAGGGAACAGGCTTTCCCGAGCCGTGGCGCGAACGGCACAAAAAAATTCTTTCTTCTGCTGATAAGGTTATCGCCGTGTCTGAAGAATATCATTCAGGCTGTTATTCGCGCCGTAACACATTTATGGTGGACAACAGCGATTATGTCGTGACCTGGTTCGACGGCAGGCACGGCGGCACGGAAAACACCCTCAAGTACGCCGCAAAAAAGCGCCGTCATATCATCAATATCAATAAGAGATATGATGAATATGGCGGCCTTCAGGTGGGCTTTTCGCTATGAACAAAGAGGATTATTCGTAATAATCGTTCTTTTCCTCGTAATCGTAGTTTTTGAAAATGTTTAGAGTGCCGTTGTTGTCAAGAATGGCGAGAAACACCTCGGACGGCGATTTTATCCCCTGCACCTTAAGCTCGTTGTTAAGCCAGTTTAGGTCCCGCCCCGCGTATTGCAGGTTTTTATAAAGAATATCGCCGTCCATAATCACATTAAAAAAGACGGCTTCGGCGTTTGGCACTAAATTCATATCTTCGGGGGTGGCGGGTCGCTTCGCGGCGTAGGGCATAAAGCTTATTTTGCCGCTCGCCTCCATAATCGCGGTGTCAATAGCCGACAAATCGAAATATCCGCTGAGCCGCGCCTGCATTAAAAATTCGTTCAGGTCAAGGTTAGCTTTTTTAAAATTTTTGCGGTATAGCTTGCCTGTGCGCATTAAAACCAGCGAATGACCGAAAAGTAAACGGCGAAGCTTGATGCTCTTTGAAACAAGTATAGAAATTCCAAAGGAAACAAACGCGTAGACACACATTGCGATAAGCGGCCTTTCGGGGGTTTCAAGCTCGGTTGCCATTTCGGCGGCAATCGAGCCTATTGTTATGCTTACAATATAATCGAACATAGTAAGCTCGGACAATTGCTTGTTTCCTATTAATTTTGTTAACAAAAATAACACAATAAGTGAAACAAAAGCTGTTATAATAACCGTGATATAATCCATAAATCTAACCTCGATTCCGTTTCTATACTTAATATACATAATTTTCGTATTGTTATACATAAAATCTCAGTATGCGCTATTGACAAATTTGCGGTATTAATGTATAATTGTATACATTAATACAAATTCGGGGTGAGACATATGCTTGAGTTATCAAACAAGACAAATCTGCTTGAGCAGGATAATTACAAATACGGGCTGCAGGATGTAGACGAACCCAACCTATACCGTGATTTCTATACATATGAGGATGTTCCGCGCGTGGCGTTCAACCACCGCAGAGTGCCTATGGGTATGCCTAAGGATATTTGGATTACAGATACCTCACTGCGCGACGGTCAGCAGTCGGTTGAGCCGTATACGGTAGAGCAGATAGTAGAGCTTTATAAATTGATGTCAAAGCTAAGCGGACCTTACGGAATTATCCGCCAGACCGAGTTTTTTGTTTACAGCAAAAAGGATAGGGAAGCGATTGAAAAGTGTCAGGAATTAGGGCTTAAATTCCCCGAAATCACCACCTGGATAAGGGCGAGCAAGGAGGACTTCAAGCTTGTCAGGGATTTAGGCATAAGGGAAACGGGAATTTTGGTTTCCTGCAGTGACTACCACATTTTTAAAAAGCTTAAAATGAAGCGCTCCGAGGCTATGAAAACCTATCTTGAGGCGGTTTCAGAAGCTTTCGAGGCGGGCGTAATGCCGCGTTGCCACCTTGAAGATATTACGAGAGCGGATTTTTACGGCTTTGTCGTTCCCTTTGTAAACGAGCTTATGAAGATGTCGGCGGACGCTAAAATCCCCGTAAGAATAAGGGCTTGCGATACTATGGGCTACGGCGTGCCGTACCCCGAGGTCGCACTTCCTAGAAGTGTTCCCGGTATTATTTACGGATTACAGCATTATTCCGATGTTCCGAGCGAAATGCTCGAATGGCACGGTCATAACGATTTCTATAAAGCGGTCGCAAACGCCTCTACCGCGTGGCTTTACGGCGCTTCGGCGGTCAACTGCTCGCTTTTGGGAATAGGCGAGCGCACCGGCAACGTTCCGCTTGAAGCAATGGTTATGGAGTATGCGTCCCTTCGCGGCTCGCTTGACGGAATGGACACCACCGCTATCACCGAAATAGCCGAGTATTTTAAGAATGAAATGGGTTATGAAATTCCGCCTATGACCCCCTTTGTCGGGAAAAACTTTAATGTTACAAGGGCGGGAATACACGCCGACGGACTTTTAAAGGACGAGGAAATTTACAATATTTTCGATACTGAGAAAATATTAAACCGCCCCGCCTCGGTTTCCATAAGCAAAACGAGCGGACTTGCGGGTATAGCCTACTGGATAAATCATAATTACAACCTCTCAAAGGAAGAGCAGATTGATAAGAGAGACCCGCTTGTAGTTGCTCTTAAGGAATGGATTGATTCCGAGTACGAGCAGGGAAGACAGACCGCCATTTCAAACAGCGAGCTTGAAAAGCATATTGAAGAGCTGTCGGGCGGCAGATTTAAAATGCTTTAAGGAGGGTAAGATGTATGATAGAGCATAAGACAATATCGCTCGCCGATCAGGTGTTTGAGCATCTTGAAAACGATATTTTAAGCGGCAAGTACCGCCGCGGCGATATTCTTACCGAAAGCAAGCTGAGTGCTGAGCTTGGTGTCAGCCGAACCCCTATAAGAGAAGCCCTAAGAAGATTAGAGCAGGAGCATATAATCGAGGAATCGGGCAAGGGCTCGGTGGTTATCGGCATTAACGAAAAAGATTTAGCCGATATTTTTATGATTAGAAAGAGCCTTGAATGTCAGGCGGCGGCGCTCGCGGCGCAGAATCGAACCGAGGAACAGCTTAAGGAATTAAGGGAGGCGCTTGAATTTCAGGAATTTTATCTCGAAAAGCACGACGCAGAGCAGATTAAGCTTATGGACAGCCGTTTTCACGAAAAGCTTTACAAATTAAGCGGCAGCACCGCCTTTTACGATACCTTAATGCCGCTTCATAAAAAAATCCAGAAATACCGCCGCGCGTCTGTGGAAAATAGGAGCAGAGCCGCCGCGTCGGTTGCAGAGCACCGTAAAATTTTTGACGCGATTGAAGTGCAGGACGCGCCGCTTGCGGCGAAATGCGCCTCCGAACACGTTGAAAACGCATATAAGCATATTATAAGAAAGGATTAATAAAATATGGGCTTAACTATTGCACAAAAAATCATCAAGGCGCATATGCTTAGCGGTGATATGACCGTCGGCAGTGAGGTTGCGCTTAAAATCGACCAGACCTTAACGCAGGACGCTACGGGAACAATGGCGTATCTTGAGTTTGAAACTATGGGACTCGACCGCGTTAAAACCGAGCGGAGCGTTGCGTATATCGACCACAACACCCTCCAGTCGGGCTTTGAAAACGCGGACGACCACAGATACATTCAGTCTGTCGCAAAAAAGCACGGTATTTATTTTTCCCGCCCCGGTAACGGCATCTGCCATCAGGTGCATTTGGAGCGCTTCGGCAAGCCCGGCAAGACCCTGATAGGCTCGGACAGCCATACTCCCACAGGCGGCGGTATCGGTATGCTCGCAATGGGAGCGGGCGGTCTTGACGTTGCGGTCGCGATGGGCGGCGGCGCGTATTATATCACCATGCCTAAAATGTTCAAGGTAAACCTTACCGGAAAGTTAAACCCTTTTGTCACCGCAAAGGATATAAGCCTTGAAATTCTGCGCATACTTTCCGTTAAGGGCGGCGTCGGCGCTATTATCGAGTGGGGCGGCGAGGGTATTAAGTACCTTTCGGTTCCCGAACGCGCCACCATCACCAATATGGGAACAGAGCTTGGCGCCACCACCTCTATTTTCCCGTCCGACGAGGTTACAAGGAAGTTCTTGGAGGCGGAGGGCAGAGCGGAGGATTACACACCCCTTGCAAGCGACCCCGACGCGGTTTACGACAGGATTATTGATATTAACCTTGACGAATTAAAGCCCATGATTGCCTGCCCCCACAGCCCCGATAATGTTGTAACGGTTGAGTCCTTAAAGGGGACAAAGGTGGATCAGGTTTGTATCGGCTCCTGCACTAACTCTTCACTTTTTGATATGCTCAAGGTGGCGACAATGCTTAAAGGCAAGACCATTTCGCCCTCTGTAAGCCTTTCTATTTCACCCGGCTCTAAGCAGGTGCTTTCAATGCTTGCCGATTGCGGCGCATTAAGCGATATTTTGGCAAGCGGCGCGCGCGTGCTTGAGTGCGCCTGCGGTCCCTGTATAGGAATGGGCTTTTCGCCGAACAGCGCGGGTGTTTCCCTTAGAACCTTTAACCGCAACTTTATAGGAAGAAGCGGAACTGCCGACGCGCAGGTTTACCTCGTTTCTCCCGAAACCGCGGTTGCGGCGGCATTAACCGGCGAAATCACCGACCCGAGACTGTTAGGCGATAATATTGAGGTTAAAATGCCCGACTCCTTTAAGCTTGACGACAGCGCGGTTATAGCTCCCGCAACACCCGAAGAGGCTAAGGACTTAGAGGTACTTCGCGGACCTAACATTAAGCCCTTCCCGAAATCTGCTCCGCAGGAGGAAACGCTTACCGCCGAGTTGGTGCTTAAGGTGGGCGATAATATTACTACAGACCATATTATGCCGGCAGGCGCAAAGATTCTGCCCTACCGCTCTAATATTCCGCATCTCTCGCAGTTCTGCTTCGGCGTTTGCGACGAAAGCTTCCCCGAAAGGGCAAAGGCTTTAGGCAAGAGCATTATCGTCGGCGGCAGTAACTACGGTCAGGGCTCGTCCCGTGAGCACGCGGCGCTTGTGCCTATGTATCTGGGTGTTCGCGCGGTTATAACCAAGAGCTTTGCGAGAATCCACGTCGCAAACCTAATAAACGCGGGTATTATGCCCCTTACATTCAAAAATCCCGACGATTACGATAAGCTGAATCAGGGCGATAAGCTTACCCTTACAAATGTTTTTGACGGTATGGATAAGGGCGAAATTGTTTTGAGGGACGAAACTACGGACGAGAGCTTCACGCTTTCCTGCTCGTTCACAGAAAGACAAAAGGCAATACTAAAAGCGGGCGGACTGCTTGAATATACAAAGAACGGAGAAAATTAAGATGGATAAGTACATTAATGAAGCGGTTGAACAATTCAGAAGTATTTTAACCGAGCAAATCGCGCGCGAGCGCAAAATGGAGCAGGATAAAAGGGTTACCGATTATTCAAAGCTTGATAAAATTATTATAGGTATCTGCGGCGGCGACGGCATCGGGCCGATCATTTCCGCCGAATCCGAAAGGCTTTTGCAGTTTATTTTAAAGGACGAAATTGCGGCGGGTAAAATCGAGCTTCGCACTATCGAGGGACTCACTATCGAGAACCGTATCGCCCACAATAAGGCTATTCCCGATGATGTTTTGGCTGAAATCAAGGCTTGTAATGTCATCTTAAAAGCACCGACCACCACATTAAAGGGCGGCACGCTTGAGAGCGCAAACGTTGCAATGCGCCGCGAGCTTGACCTTTATGCGAATGTACGCCCCGTTGCCGTACCCGAGCTTGGGATTGACTGGACCTTCTTCCGCGAGAATACCGAGGGCGAGTATGTTTTAGGCAGCCGCGGCGTTGAAATTCCCGATACACTTGCTTTCGACTTTAAGGTTACCACAAACGAGGGTACAAAGCGTATCGCCCGCGCCGCCTTTGAGTATGCGAAAAACAACGGCAAAACCAGTGTTGCGATTGTTACAAAGGCGAATATTATGAAGAAGACCGACGGTAAGTTCTCCGACCTTTGCCACGAGGTTGCAAAGGATTATCCGGGTATCGAGGCGGAGGACTGGTACATTGACATTATGACCGCGAACCTTGTAAACGAGCGCACAAGAAGCAAGTTCCAGGTCTTCGTTCTGCCTAACCTTTACGGCGATATTATAACCGACGAGGCGGCGCAGATTCAGGGCGGCGTCGGCACGGCCGGAAGCGCTAATCTCGGTGATGTTTACGCTATGTTCGAGGCTATCCACGGCTCTGCTCCCCGTATGATTGAAACCGGAAGAGGTCAGTTTGCCAACCCGACAAGTATGTTCAAGGCTACCGAAATGCTCCTGCGCCACATAGGCTTTGTTGAAAAGGCAAACAAGCTTAACGAGGCTCTTCACATCTGCACCGAGGTTGAAAAGAAGTATGTAATCACTGGTCACGAGGACGGCGCAACCTGCTCCCGGTTCGGCGATTACCTTATGCAAACGATTGAAAATCTGTAAATTTCAAATATGAATAACTCCTCTCTTTTTTGCAAAGAATAGCAGAAAAGGGAGGAATTTTTTATGCGTCCAAGCAATCAAGAATACGGAAAAATGGCGGAAAAACAGTCGCCACCGTCACCTAAAATAAAGGATTTTGTCTGCGCTTATGTGATAGGCGGTCTTATCTGCGTGATAGGTCAGCTTTTAATGGAGTGGTACAACGCGCTCGGACTGCCCGAAAAGGTAGTAAAAATGGCTGTGCCGTCAACCATCGTTTTTATCGCCGCCCTGCTTACGGGCTTAAAGCTTTTCGACAAAATAGCAAAGCACGCGGGAGCAGGCACCTTAGTTCCGATAACCGGCTTTGCAAACGCGATTGTATCGCCCGCCATTGAGTTTAAAAGCGAGGGTCAGGTGCTGGGTCTCGGTGCTAAAATGTTCACAATAGCAGGGCCTGTGCTGGTATTCGGCGTTACCGCATCGGTTATTTACGGACTGATTCTTTATGTAATCAGTCTGTTTTAGGGGGTATAAGAATGAAAAGATTAGGCGAACGCACGATTGTTTTTGAGAACAAGCCGACGATATTAAGCTACGGCTCGGTTGTGGGTAAAAAGGAGCATGAGGGGCCCCTCTCAAAGGAGTTTGACGCTTATACAACCGACAGCTTTTTCGGCGAAAAAACCTTTGAAAAGGCAGAAAGCAAGCTTCAAAAGACCGCCGTACAGACCGCGCTTGACAAGGGCGGCTTTAAGGACGGCGATATTGATAACATTTTCGCGGGCGACCTTTTAAACCAGTGCATTGGCAGTTCTTTTGGGCTAAGGGAATTCGGAATACCCTTTATCGGTCTTTACGGCGCTTGCTCTACAATGGCGCTCTCGACAGGACTTGCGTCTATTTTTGTGGACAGCGGAGCGGCGGAAAAGGCGGACAGGGGAGCGGGGAAAAAGGCGGTAGCCGTGACCTCTTCACATTTCTGCTCGGCAGAGCGGCAGTACCGCTTTCCGCTTAACTACGGCTCACAGCGCACCCCCACCGCTCAATGGACGGTCACAGGCTCAGGCGCGCTTGTTTTGGGGCAGGGCGAGGGTAAACCCTATATCAATTCGGTGACCTTTGGCGAAATTGAGGACTACGGTATTAAGGATATAAACAATATGGGTGCGGCAATGGCACCTGCCGCAGCAAGCACCATAAAAAAGTTTTTTAGTGATACGGGGACGGGACCGGAGGATTATGATGTTATTTACACAGGGGATTTAGGCTATGTGGGCACAAATTTGCTTTATGAACTGCTTGAAAGAGAGGGTATAGATATAAGATGCCGACACAGCGACTGCGGACTTATTATTTTCGACCGTGAAAAGCAGGATGTTCACGCGGGGGGCTCGGGCTGCGGGTGCAGTGCGTCGGTGCTTTGCTCCTTTATTATGCACCGATTTGAAGAGGGGCAGTTCAAAAATATTCTCTTTATGTCGACAGGCGCGCTTATGTCGCCGACCTCGTCCTTTCAAGGGGAAAGCATACCGGGAATCGCGCATTTGCTTAATATCAGAAAAAGTACAACGTAGAGCGGGGACTACCGCAGTTTGGAAATTGATAGCAGACAGTCGAGGACGCCTGTCCCTACAAAAGGCTAATTAAACCTAAGTAGGGACGGGCGTCCCCTAATATTCGCCGCATAACGTCTGAATTGCGGAACGGATAAATCCGTTCCCTACATTATCCGGTTTAACGTCTAAAATCTAATATCTAAATACGTAGGTGAGGGTCTCCGTGCCCTCCCGAAAAAGTCTCCGTGACATCTTCCCCTCGAGGGGAAGCCTATTAACACATAGGGTTTATAAAAGAAATAATCAGTCTTCCTCCAACAGCTTGGACGGGGGAATGTTTAATACTTGGGCTATTTTAAATAAGGTTTCAAGGGATATTCCGCAAACAATGCCCGGTCCTTCGACTTGACCTAAAAAATTGACGCTTTTGTCAATCATCTCTGCAAAGACTTCTTGGGTATAACCCGCTTTCTTTCTGTAATATGCAATTTTCAACCCGAGTGCTATATAGCGTTCAGAAAATTCAGTATTCAATTCATCTCCTCCTTAACTAATAATATTCTATCAGTTAAGGATTTAAATTATTATACGACCAAACCAGATAATTATTTACTTTAAGTGTATAATATTATATAATGAGTGAAAGATTATTTACTTTAAGTATGGGGATTGTTTATGAAAGAAGGAACCTGTTGCTTTATCGGTCACAGAAAAATTGAGGAGACTTCGGAGCTTAGAGCGGAATTATATGACATCATAGAAAAACTTATTGCGTACGAAAAGGTTGATACATTTCTTTTCGGGAGCAAAAGCCGATTTAACGACCTTTGTTACGAGCTCGTGACCGAAATAAAAGAAAAATACCACCAAATAAAGCGGGTTTATGTGAGAGCGGAATATCCGTATATTGATGATGGTTATAAAGCTTATCTTTTGCAGTTCTACGAAGACACCTACTATCCGAATAAATTAATCGGAGCAGGCAAAGTTACCTATGTGGAACGCAACCGTGAAATGATAAATAACAGCCGCTTTTGCATTGTTTATTATGATGAACACCACGCACTGACAAAACGCAAAAGCGGCACTAAAACCGCTTTTGAATACGCCGTTAAACATAAAAAGGAAATTATAAAATTTTCGCCAGACTAAGATATACGGATAATCGGCTGAACATCAAAAAACATTGACAAAGACGGTTTTTCGTCATATAATTAATATGTAGATCCCGTTATACATGAGAGCAAAGGGCAGCGTACAGCAACGCACACCGTTCCTTCGCAATTCACCCTTTGCATTTCGGTTTAGCGGGGATTTTTTGTTGACAAAAAGGGGGAAATCATATGCAGGAAGAAATTTTTGAGCTTATTGAGGGAAAGAAGTATGCCCGATTGCGAGAAATGCTTTCGGATATGAACCCCGCCGATATAGCCCAGATATTAGAGGAGGTTCCCGAAAAGGAGCTGCCCGTTGTTTTCCGTATACTTCCTAAAGAGCTTGCCGCCGAGGTTTTTGTTGAAATGGACTCCGAAATGCAGCAGCTGCTGATTGAGGCGTTCAGCGACCGAGAGCTGCGCGAGGTTATGGACGAGCTTTTTATGGATGATACGGTTGATATTATCGATGAGATGCCCGCTACCGTGGCAAAGCGAATTTTGCGCCAGACCGACGCTAAAACCCGCAAGATGATAAATCAGCTTCTGGCTTACCCCGATGACAGCGCGGGCAGCATTATGACCACCGAGTATGTGGATTTAAAAAAGACTATGACGGTGGACGAGGCGTTTGACCGTATACGCGAGGTAGGGCTTGATACCGAGACGATTTACACCTGCTATGTTATCGACGCCGGCAGGCACTTGCTCGGTATTGTCACCGTAAAGGATTTGCTTTTAAACCCTAAAAGCCGAGTTTTAAGCGATATAATGGACGAAAACATTATATTTGCAAACACCCTTGACGATAAGGAAGAGGTTGCGGGACAGTTTGAAAAGTATGACCTTATGGCTTTGCCTGTTGTTGATAAGGAAAACCGACTTGTCGGAATAGTCACGGTTGACGACGCTATCGACGTTATCCAGGAAGAGGCAACAGAGGATATTGAAAAGATGGCGGCTATTTTGCCGTCGGACAAAACCTATTTCAGAACGGGAATTTTCGCTACCTTTAAGTCGCGTATTCCGTGGCTTATGCTCCTTATGATTTCGGCGACCTTTACGGGAGCGATTATTTCAAGCTTTGAAGAAAAGCTCACAATTTTTCCCGCGCTTATCGCCTTTATACCTATGCTTATGGACACGGGCGGTAATTCGGGCAGTCAGTCTTCGGTCACGATTATCCGCGGTATCTCACTCGGAGATATTGAATTTCGAGATATTTTTCGGGTAATATGGAAAGAGGTGCGGGTTGCGCTTTGCTGCAGCACAGCGCTTGCAGCCGTAAATTTCATTAAGTTGTGGCTTGTCGACTATCTTTTATTTCACACCTTTGACGCAGGAAAGCAGATTTCAGAAATAGCAGTTGTTTGCATAACTCTATTCTTTACTGTTATTGTCGCAAAGCTTATCGGATGCGTTTTGCCTATTTTGGCAAGAAAAATCGGATTTGACCCGGCGGTTATGGCAAGTCCCTTTATAACAACCCTTGTAGACGCGATTTCGCTCTTTATTTATTTCAGAATCGCTATTTTGTTTTTGGGTATTTAAAAGCTACTGAAAAAATATTTTTAAAAATATAAAATTAGGGCTTGATTTTATTTGTGAAATGTGATATTATACTATGGCGGTCAAAAATAGACCGCAATGCGCTGATAGCTCAGCTGGATAGAGCGTCTGGCTACGGACCAGAAGGTCGGGAGTTCGAATCTTCTTCAGCGCGCCAGTCGAGCACCTCGACACGTAGATGCGTAGTTGAGGTGTTTTTTTTATTTTTTCTCTTGCTTCAAAACGTTATATTCTCTGTTCCCTGTTGCCAAAGCAGAAAACCCGCCTTATGGCGGGTTTTCTGCTAAAAAAGCCTTGAATATATGCAAAATTATATTAATTCTATTATAGCAGCGAGATTACCCCTTTTGCCTCCTGTCGCGCGGTGGGAGTGTAGCTCGGTGTGATTACAGCAGGTGCAAAGGTCGGCAACATCGATATTGTCGGGAGTTATTCCCGCATTTATCAATATCTGCCTGTTAGCTTCCTTTAGGTCTAACATATATTTTCCGTTTGCTTTTGAAAAGATTATATTATTAAGGTCTAAATAAGTTATTTTCTTAAATTCGGCGATAACAGGGTCGTCAACTTCATAACAGCAAACGCCTATGGCAGGTCCTATCGCTGCGATTATATTTTTAGCGGGACAGCCGTATTCATTTACCATCTTTTCCACGGTTACGCGGCCTATTTCCTTAACTGTGCCGCGCCAGCCTGCGTGGGAGGTCGCGATTACTTTTTTTACAGGGTCGCAGAATAGTAGGGGAGTGCAGTCGGCGTATTGGGTAACGAGTGCCACGCCTCGCCTGTCGGTGATAAGGCCGTCAACATCACTAAATGAGTCCTTAAAAATACCTGTTCCGCAGTCGCTTTCCGTGACCTCTTTTACGTTATTTGTATGAGTCTGACGGCTTAAAACAAGGCGATTTATATCAATTCCTGCGCAGCTGCAAAGGCGTTTATAGTTTTCGAGCACATTTTCTCTTTTATCGCCGCCCGAAAAGCTCATATTCATAGAAGAATACTGACCACTGCTTACGCCGCCTATCCGTGTAGAAAAAATGTGGCGTACTGCACCGCACTTTTCAAGCTTTGGAAATGTGATATATTTGACGCCGTCCCTATCATAAATATTGAGGGTATTGCTTTTCATAGAAACCTCCGTTTTTTGTTATATCGTCTAAGAGCAGCTGTGAGTTGCGAATAAAACCGCTTGCATATTCCGCGCCCAATTTGTTCGAAATATACTCTAAGGCATCCTTGATTTTAGGCGGTCTCTTGTCAGGCGAATGAGAATCAGTTGCAATAAAGCTTACATATCCTTTTTTAATAAGCTTTTCAGCCGCTCGGCGGTAATAAGAGGTGAAAAATGCGGATGCATTTATCTGCGTAGGAATATTTTCGTCCTTTATGAATTTCAGAAGCTTTTTAAATGATGAAAATTTATAATATCTTTCTATGTGAGCAATTATAGTAATTATACCTGATTTATTTTTTAAATTTCTTATATCCTCAAAAAAAGAATCTGAAATGCAGTTGTCGGAAAGTTCTAACAGAAGATAGCGGGATTCGTTGAGACAAAATTGCCTAATCGACTCACTCTCTCCGATATGGCGGTAGTACAGGATTTCGGTGCCAAGATAAATTCGAGGTAAATCTTTGCCGTCTGCAGCGGAACATAAATCCTTGTAGGCTGCGTCAGTACGATATTTGAAATCTTCAAGATTATCCGAATCTGGGTAAAAATGCGGAGTAGCTATAACGTCGGTAATTCCGTCGTCTTTCATCATTCTAAGAATTTTTATGGCTTCGTCAATATCCTTTGCCCCGTCGTCGACGCATGGCAAAATGTGCGAATGAATGTCAAGTAAAATAATAAATTCCTCCTGAAATTAATAAAACGGACAGCCGCAAAAAATCAGCGACCGCCCGTAGAGGCTGACTTTCGCCTGCCCAAACTTAGAAAACTAATTGTAATAATAACTGTAATACTATTTATGATATTTATTTTTGGTGTAGTCAGTACCGTTAAATATAATTCCGATTATATTAATATCAAGCAGCTCGGCGCTTGATACTGCGCGGCGCAGAGCCTCATGTGTAGTTATTCCCGCACGTACAACAAGCGCCATACCGCCGCATTTTTGAGCAATTACAAGGGAATCGGACAAAAGATTTACAGGCGGGGTATCAAGAATGATATAATCATACCTCTCCTCAAAATCGGCAAGCAGAGCATCAAAAGCAGAGTCACTGAATGCTTCTGTGGCGTTCTGAGGTATAGAACCCGTTGTTAATATGTCAAGCTTAGGATTATAATGCTGAACCGCCTCTTCAAATGTGGAAACACCGCTTATAAGATTCATTATGCCATCGTCATTTTTAAGCTTTAATTTATTGTGAATGCTCGGTCTGTGCACATCGGTATCCACAAGCAAAACCTTCTTGTTGACTTGAGAAAGCGAAATAGCAATGTTAATTGAGGTAGTGGATTTACCTTCGGAAGCATTAGGACTTGAAATCACTATAATTTTCCTATTTTCTTTCTTCAATACAGCCATAAGATTTGTGCGGATACTTTTGTATGCTTCTGAAACCGCAAAAGGAACTTTTTTAAGCGGCTGAACGTCAACTCTGTCTTTTTCTGCGGAAGCAACCGAAGGATTGTTTTTACTGCTTACCATTTGCAGAGCCGCCTCCTTTTGAATAGGAATAGTATTTATGCTTTTTGTCCTGGCCGGCGGAAACAAAATCCGGAATATTTCCCAAAACGGTTAGATTATAGTTGTTTTTAACATCGTCCTCGTTCTTAATAGTGGTATTGAAGACGTGCAGTAAATAAATAACCGCATAACAGAGAAGTGCTCCTGCGATTGCAGCAATAAAGGTAGTCTTAGAAGTTTGCGGGAAAACTTTTACCGCTTTATCCGCGGTCGTTGTAACGGCTGCTGTCGAGTTAGGAATAAATTTAAGAATATAGTCCGGAACAAGCTTCAGAAAGTTATTGACTAATGTTTGAGACTCTTCAGGCGTAGAAGCGGTGAAAGTAGCGTCAATAAACAGTGTGTCTTCATTTCGTTTCTTGATTGTTGCTCTGTTTTTTAGATCGGAATATGTATATTTATCGTCTAAATCCGAAGCAAGCAGCTTGTATATATCGTTTGTATTCAGAATGTCAATAATTGTGTTTGAAAGCTGAAGAGAGGCTGAAATGTCAGAACTGCTGACCTTTTTTGCCGATGTGGTATTTGAGGTCTGGACGGTGCTGTCGTTAATTATCGCACCATTAGTTACAACAATAGAGCCTGTCGAGGAATATCTCGGAGAAGCAATAAAATTGCAGTAAGAAAAAGCGAGAATGGCGGATACTAAAGCCACGGCTATCAAAATATGAATATACCTTAAGGCAAGCTTAAGTAACCCCACTAAAGATATGTTATTCACGGTATTACAGTAACCCCTTTCAATAATTACAATTAATTATAGCTTATTTTCGATGATATTGCAATAACAATTTTCAAGATTTGTAAAAGAATTATAAATTTCCTCATATGAGTTATAGGAATCCTTATAAACCTCAATCATTAAAGAGCCGTCATAGCCTTTTTCCTTAAGAACTGTAAACAACTTTTTAAAATCAAAGCCGCCGTCTCCGGGCAGGAGGCAGTCAGAGGAAATGCTGTGGTCGCTTATATGGTAATGCTTTATATTATCGGAAAATTCTTCTATAAGCTGATATGGGTCGTAGCCGCAGCGCAGCGATTGCTTAATATCTATGCAAAATTCGGCTTCTTCACCCAAAATATCCCGCATTGAACGCATAAACTCGATTTCACCCGCGCGGTAGCGGACAACGTTTTCCTGCAAAATATGCGCGCCGTTTTCTCGGGTAATTTCTTTAAGGCGCATATAACGCTCGCAGTATTCCTCGTCGGTTAATATGCCGTTGGGTTTTCCGCCGTGCATAATAATGTATTTAGCGCCTAAGCTTGCCGCGATTTCGGAATATCTGCGGTATTGATCCTCCGATTCTCTGTACCTGCGGTCATAGTTTGAGAATATCATAAAGGACTCGGCAAGCGACATTGTCGGATGAACAGAAGCGACCGTTATCCCATATTCATTCTGAATATCAAGGAGCATATCGACAAAACTTTGCTTTAGCTCGCTTAGAGCGTTGAAAAAAATTTCAGTATGCCGAATTCCCGCTTTACCGAGGTTTTCGAGGGAAACCTCGGTTTCAAGAGGGTAGAAACAAGAGGTTGATACTCCGATTTTCACGCGAGACTTCCTTTCTTATGTTGGGGTCACAAAAACAGTTTTATTTGTTGTGTAGATAACCATTCCGGGCTTTGCGCCGTTAGGCTTTTTAACGTATTTTACGGGAGTGTAATCAACGGGGACTTGGGAAGAGTCCGCCGCCTTTGAGTTCGCCGCCGCCAACGCTGCCGCTTTCATTACGGTGGCTTCTGACACCTCGCCGCCGCGGCACATAACTATAACATGCGAGCCGGGGATGTTTTTGACGTGAAACCACAAGTCGTTTTTAGCGGCAAGCACGGTTGTCAAATAATCGTTCTGGCGGTTGTTTTTGCCGACGAGTATTTTATAGCCCTCGTCAGAGGTGTATTCCTTGAATTGAGGAACAGCGGCAGTTTTTCTTTTGCGGACGCCGTTTTGCTTAATATAGCCCGCAAGGGTTAATTCTTCCCTGATTTCGGAAATTTCCGAAAGGGATTCGCTCCGCGCTATGCTGTCAAGCACCGAATCAAAATACCTCAGCTCCTCCTCGTCCTTTTTGGTAAGAGCGGTCAGAGTCTGCTCGGCGGTATAGGTTTTTTTATAATCCTTAAAATACTTCGCCGCGTTTTTTTGCGGGGACAGCGCGGGATTAAGAGGTATCCGAACGGGCTTCATTTCATCGTAATAGTTTTCAACCTCGGCAAAGGTTGCGCCGCTTTCAAGCTTGTAAAGGTTAGCCTTCAAAAGCTCGCCGTAAATTCTTAGGGTCTCGCGGTTTTCGCACTTTTTAAGGTCGTGAAGCCTAATTGCCAGCTTTCTTTCGGTGCGTGCGCGAAGATTTGTTACAAGCTTTATAATATCCGAAGCCGCTTTTTTTATCCGTTCCGCACTTTCCCGCGCGGTATAAAACGCGTCTAAAAGCTCGGAAAAGCTGTTAAAGCTTTTTTTTGAAAATTCAGAACCGTACTGGGAAATATCGGTATAAGAAAAATCGTAGGGCGTGCCGTCTGACTTTATAAGCATAATCGGCGTACCGCCGCTTTTTAAATCTGATATAATATCGTTTAGCGCGGAATGAAGGCTTCCCGTAATTTCTGATTTGTATACTGCCTCTCTGCAAACAAGCGGAGAGAATCCGTCTGTAACTAAAAGCAAGGCTTTAGCAGTATCGCCTGCGTGTGCGGTTGCCGCCGAGCAGATTTGGTTTATTCCTGACGTCAGGGGATTAAGCTTTTCCTGATTAGGAGGGTATTCGTACTTTGCTCCGGGCAGAAGTAAGCGGTCGGCGGTTTCAGGGTCGCTTTTGCGAAGACAGTCTATTATTCTTCCGTCCGCTCCGACAAGCAAAATATTGGTTTTATTACCGATAAATTCGGCAATCAGGCGTATTTCCGAAATATCGCCCATCTCGCTTGTGTAGGAAAAGGTAAGCTCGGCTATCCTCTCAAGTGCGGGCTGTGTTATTTTTATAAGCCGCGCGGCTGAGAGATATTTTCTTATCAGCATACAGAACATCGGTGGTGAAGCGGGATTTTCGTATTTATTTTCGGTAAACTGCAGCCTTGCCGCACCCGCCTTTATGCAGATTAAAAGCCTTTTCGCAAAGCCTTTTTTGCGTAGCAAAAAGACCAGCTCATCCTTGGAGGGCTGGTATATTTTGTCAACGTGAGAGTCGGCAGCAGTATTAAGCTCATCTGTAATTCGGTGTAAAAATCCGCCGTCAAATGCCATTGCTTTGTTCCTTATTTGTTTTCAAAAGCTTTTTTATAGAATCGGAAAGCTTTTTATAATGTAAATATTCCGCATGTTTTTCGGGTATACTCTCCAGCGCGTCGGCACAATTCTTTAGCCGTCGGTACTGCTTTTGTATGTATAAAAAGCCGTCCTCGGTTTTAGGGTCAACCTTGCCTGAATAGTAAAAATACTCGGGCATTTGTGTCTTATTACCTGTATAATAAGCCGTCATAACCGAGTACAGCTTGCCGTTTTCTTTTAGCGCGGTTTCGGATTGAATTTCAAAGCCGTTTTGAGAAAGATACCGCCTTAAAAATTCGGGGGAGGTGGTGGGCTGTAAAATAAGCAGGGGATAGGGCTGTTTGCAAAGAAGCTCGGCGCGGGATATGATACCCGAGATAACCTCGCCGCCAATACCCGCTATAATAACAGTATCGACCTCACTCTTTTTGACCGCCGAAAGCCCGTCGCAAAGGCGTAATTCTATTCCCGTAACGCCCGAAGCCGCGACGTTTTTCTTGGCGTTTTCAAGGGGGAGAGGGCGAATATCGGTTGCGATTACGCGCTCGGCTTTTTTTTCTTCAATTAAATAAATCGGCAGTCGGGCGTGGTCTGTACCCACATCGCAAACCCTTGCGCCTTTCGGCACAAGGGATGCTATCAGTTCAAGTCTTCGGCTTAAAGCCATTATTTGTTTTCAAAATGGCGGTTTAGCTTTTCAAGAAGCGCGTCGCAGTCGGTTCCGTGAACCTCGCACGCCTGCTCAATGCTCTCTCCGCGGGAGGCGGGGCAGCCTAAGCAATGCATACCAATCTCAAAAAAGTATTCGGCGGCGCTTGAGTCAATATCGAGTACCTCGCCGATAAGCATATCCTTTGTAATTTTCATTTTAAATCACCTTTCTTTTTATTCCTTTTTATTATCAGAATAATTCTGTTTTTTTATTCAAATCGGTTCTTGTGTGGTTGTAAAGCTTGCGGTTGTCCATAGCCCACACCCTTGCGGAAAAGTCTTCGGCCGGGGCGGCTGATACCGCCTCGCGCATTTCGTAAATGCGTGAATCCATAAGGTCAAGCTCGCTTAAAAGCTCGGCTTCAATAAACATAGGTCTTACCGCCGCGCCGAACTCGGGCTCGCCGTGGTGGGAAAGCACCATATGCTCAAGCAGCATTGCGGTTTTCGGGTTTATATTAAGCTTTTCGGCGTATTTATCAATCACCATAGCTCCCATGGCAAGGTGTCCTAAAAGATTGCCCTCGGCGGAATAGCCCGTGGCAATGCCCGTATCGGCAACCTTAAATTCCGAAAGCTTCGCAATATCGTGAAGTATTGCGCCCGAAATTAAAAGCTCACGGTCAACAAAGGGGTAAACCTTGCAAACTCCCTCCGCAAGCCTTACTATTGAAAGCGTATGCAGAAGCAGTCCTCCGCGCACCGCGTGGTGAAGCTTAAACGCCGCGGGCCAGTAAAGTAGGGCAAGGCGTTTATCGTCAAGTATTGCGGTGACGATTTTTTTCAAATCACCGTCCGTAAAGCCCTCGGCAATCCCCCTAAGCTCGCCAAACATCTGCTCTCCCGAATAATCCGCGGATTTTACAAAATCCGCAATATTTACTCCGTCCTCGGGGGAAACAGGTCTTATTTTCTCAATCTTAAGCTGATCCGCGCCGTTATATTGCGAAATTAACCCGCGAATTTTTATAAGGTCGTTTATGCCGTATTCGCCGTGGGTCGCTTTGTTATAGCGCCAGAGCTTGGCGTTAATCTCGCCGTCCGCGTCCGAAAGGGTCATATCAAGATATGTATCGCCCTTTGAGGAGGTCTTTTGGTCAATGCTTTTTATAAGACAGAAGCCGTCGACAAGACCGCTGCCGTCAATAGGAGTAAAGTTCATATTTCTCTCCGTTCATCAGTTTTTGATAATAATGTTTTCGCGGGCAGGACCGTTGCTTACCATTACAATCTTAAAGCCGATTTCTTTCTCGATAAATTCAATGTAAGCTCTGCAATTTTCGGGCAGGTCGTCGTAATTCTTAATTCCCGTAATATCGCATTTCCAGCCCGGGAGGGTAACTAAAACAGGCTTTGCCTTTTCGAGCAGTCCGGTAACGGGGAAGTCCTTTGTAACCTTGCCGTCAATCTCATAACCGACGCAGACCTTAATCTCATCAAGATAGGAAAGCGCGTCGACAACCGTCAGCACCGCGTGGGTAGTACCCTGCACCTCACAGCCGTAGCGTGTGGCAACGCAGTCAAACCAGCCCATTCTGCGGGGTCTGCCCGTTGTAGCGCCGTATTCGCCGCCGTCACCGCCGTGATCGCGCATAGCCTTAGCCTCGTCGCCGAAAATCTCGCTTACAAAGGCTCCCGCGCCGACAGCCGAGGAATACGCCTTAATAACCGTATAAATTTCCTTTATCGCATAAGGGGGAACACCTGCGCCGACAGCGCCGTAGCCCGCTATTGTGTTAGAGGAGGTGACCATTGGGTAAATGCCGTGGTCTGTGTCCTTAAGCGTGCCTAACTGACCTTCGAGCAGAACGGTTTTGCCTGCCTTGTCCGCCTCGTAAACAAGCTTTCTTACATCGCCCACAAACGGCTCGATACCCTTTTTCCATTCCATCATTTTACTGAAAATCTCATCGACCGAAAGCGGCTCTTTATGATAGAGATTTTCAATCAGTATGTTCTTGACCTCTAAAACGCGGGTAAGCTTTTCACGCAGAGCCTTTTCATCAAACAGCTCGCAAACCTGAAAGCCGATTTTCGCGTATTTATCGGAATAAAAGGGGGCGATGCCCGATTTTGTTGAGCCGAAGCTTGCCTTGCCGAGCCTTTCTTCCTCATAGACATCAAAAAGCACATGATACGGCATAACCATCTGACAGCGCTCGGACACCATAAGCCGCGGAGCGGGAACACCCTTTTCGATAACGCCGTTGTATTCCTTTAAAAGCTTGTCAACGTCAAGCGCAACGCCGTTACCTATACAGTTTATAACTCCGTCGTTAAAAACGCCCGACGGTAGGGTGTGCAGAGCAAATTTACCGTATTTGTTCTTAATTGTGTGACCCGCGTTTGCGCCGCCCTGAAAACGGACGACAATGTCCGCGTTTCCTGCGAGCATATCGGTAATTTTACCCTTGCCCTCGTCGCCCCAGTTGGCGCCTACAACAGCTTTAACCATAATTCGAGACCTCATTTCAAAATACTGCGTAACCGTTTTTGCGCAGTTACAATACATTATACAATGTACGTCGGGATAATTCAAGACTTTTTACTGTATTGAATTGAAATAATTAACTATTCCTCTTGTTATTGCCTTGGCCTTTTCGGTATTTTTAGCGTCACTGATAATATTGCCATAATCAAATGAGTTGGAAATATAACCGTTTTCGGTAAGCACGACCGGGCAGTTTGTGGTACGGCACATATAGTAATAGTGCCATTTAAGATTGAACGGCTCAAAGGATTTATGACGCTTTTGATAAATGGAAGTACCTGTTTTGCAAATAATTTTGCCCGAGGTAAAGGTTTCGCTTTTTCCGTTGTGGGTGGCTTTAAAAGTGATTTTCCCGAGATTTATATCCTGAGCGTTATCGGAGGGCAAACGGAAAACACCGTTGTAGGGGGACAAATTCGCCGTCCTGTTGCTGTGTATTCTCGCGGGTTAGATTTACTGTATTGCCGTTCAAGCTTGCGCTTACCGTGCTGCCGTTTCTCGCAGAAACATTTACGACAAGGGTAGAGCCGCTAGGATATGTCTGCGCGCCCGAGGGGGAAAAACTGTTAATTATAACGTATCTGTATGATACCGTATATGTTTTGGTTTCGCCTTTATGGGTGAAGCTAAAGGTATTTTTACCGACCTTAACTTTTGTTTAGAGAAGATATTACAAGCCTTATTCCGTTGTCGGCAGGCTCTGCTATGGAAATCGGCTCTTCGGAGGATGCGGGAATCGGCACAGATGAGGGAGCGGAGTTGCTTAATTCTTCTATAGCTTTATTAGAGCGGCAGGAGCAAAGCAGCAACGCAGAGATGAGTGTTATCAAAACTGAGTAATACAGTAAAGGCTTTTTAGTGAGGAATTTCATTGCTGCTCCTTTTTAATATTATGTATTCCAATTTTATTGTTCCTTTGATATAATATGAATCGTAAGGTGAAATATATTATATAAAATCAGCACGTATTTTGCAAGATATAAGCGAAAAATGTAATATACTGTAATATCTTAGCAAAAGGAGGACGTAAGTTTGAAAATCTGTTATATTTTCGGAGCCGGAGACGGCTTTCCAAAAGAGTTTAAAAGACAGCCGGACGACCTTGTTATTGCAGCGGACGGAGGCATAATCCAACTTAATAAACTGGGGTGCGAGCCGGATATTGCCCTGGGAGATTTCGATTCCTTAGGCTTTATTCCCGAGTGTAGGGAAGTAATTAAGCACCCTGTGATGAAAAATGATACAGATATGATGCTTGCCGTAAAAACAGGCTTTGAGCGCGGATGTAATCGCTTTATGCTGTACGGCGGCGCGGGCGGCAGACCTGACCACACCTTTGCAAATATCCAGACGCTGGCATATATAGCCGAACGCGGCGGCGCAGGTTTTCTTGATTCAAGCGGCTTTACGGCGACGGTGATAAAAAACGGAGGTCTGAGGTTTTCAAAGCGCGCGAGAGGTACTGTGTCGGTTTTCGCGCTTAGCGAACGGGTTGATAAGGTGTCGTTAAAAGGACTTCTTTATCCGATTGAAAACGAGTGTATTTCTTATGACTTTCCTCTCGGAGTAAGCAACGAGTTTACCGACGAGGAAGCGGAGATTAAAATCAGCGGAGGCACAGCGCTTGTTATATGGCAGGGAAACGCCCAATGCGTGACGGATATTATATGTTGACGATTATCACAGAAAAAAGCAAATTACTAACCAAAAATGCACGAGAAATTTCACATTTTGTTAAAAAAATTAAAAAAAATATTTTTTTGCTTGACTTTTCCTATAAAATAATGTATCATTGTTAGCAAGAAACACTATTGTGGGGTCGTAATGAGTATAGATTTTGTCGAAAATTACGAAAAAATGTCAGACGAGGAAATTATAACTCATATAAATAACGGTGATTTCGAGCTTTTGCAGATTATCATTTCCCGCTATCTTCCGCTTATTCATTACTATGTTAATCTTTACTGTTCCGAAATGGAGCGGGAGGACGCGGTTCAGGAAGCAACCTATGCGTTGTATTCGGCTGTTAAAAATTTTGACCTTGAAAAATCCTCATTTTCGACCTTTGCCTCGCTTTGTATAAAACGTTCGGTACTATCTACGCATAAGCAGTCAACGCGGCGTAAAATTATACCGGACGAGCTGTTATCGCCGATTGATGAGGCTGAAATTACCGATTCAAACAGTCCGGAAAAAATTTTTTTTGAAAAGGAAAGCTACAAGAACCTTACAAATAGCATAAAACTTGAGCTTTCCGGGCTTGAATACAGCGTTTTACAGCTTTTTCTTGAGGGAAATAAGTACATAGATATAGCAAAGCGGCTGTCGATTAGCGAAAAATCCGTAAATAACGCGCTTTTACGGATAAGAAAAAAATTAAAGAACAAATAAGCGCCTTTTTGGCGTATATATATGCCCATGTAGCTTAAACCAGCAGAGCGTTGAAACCAAAGATGTCGGTGCGATTCCGTCCGGGGCTAAAAAACAACCGAGAGAGGTAGAAGAAATGTTTGAAGACAAGACATTAGTTTGCAAAGATTGCGGCGAGGAGTTCGTATTCACTGCAAGAGAACAGGAGTTTTACGAATCCAAGGGCTTTGTAAACGAACCGCAGCGCTGTAAACCTTGCCGTGACAAGCGTAAGAATGCGGGCAGAGCTCCGAGAGAGATGCACGAGGCAGTTTGCGCCGCTTGCGGAGGAGTAGCTAAGGTTCCGTTTATACCCAGAGACGACCGTCCGGTATATTGCAGTGAGTGCTTCGCAAAGATGAAAGAAGAAGCAAAAGAAGAATAAATTTGACGTATGAAAATACCGCGGACTTTTTTTAAGAAGGTCTGCGGTATTTTTTGTGTCTTAAAATTCAGCGGGTCAATAAGGCATAAAAATCTGTCTTTGAAAATAATAATATAAAAGCAGGAAACAAGTATTTATTGGGTGTCGAAAAATGGTCAGATTTGTTATAATATACAATTATTGTAAATATTTACACTTCTTTTGTATTTTCGCTTGCAATTATCGCAAAAATGTGGTAATATATGTAAAAAATAATACTGGAGGCAGAAAATTGATGAGAAAAAAGCTAAAAATTGTGATTGCTGACGATTCCACAGAATTAGGGCAGAATTGTTCGAAAGCGCTCAAAGGATACGGAATGGAGGTTGTTTTATGTCAAAAGGACGGACAGCAGGTGCTCAATACCGTCAAATCGCAGAAGCCCGACGTGGTTTTGGCAGATGTATTTATGCCGAATCTTGATATAATAGGCGTCTTGAACGGAATTAAAGATATGGACGGAAAGGAGCGTCCTATGGTTATGGCAATGTCGAGTTTTGATAATCAAAGGCTTGAAAAGGAAACGCTTGACGCGGGCGCGAGCTATTACTTTTTAAAGCCGTTTGATATCAACACTATGGCGGAGCGCATAATACAGCTTTCAGGCTGGAAAAACGAGATTTCGCCTGTTGTAGTAAAAGACAATGTTGTGACCGACCCGGAGCTTGAGCTCATGGTCACCGAGATTATTCACCAAATCGGCGTTCCCGCACATATTAAGGGCTATCATTATTTAAGGGAAGCAATTATTCTTTCAATAAAAAACAGCGAAATAATTAATTCTGTCACAAAGCTCTTATACCCTACGGTCGCGAAAACCTATGGCACAACCTCCTCGCGTGTTGAGCGTGCGATACGCCACGCAATTGAGGTGGCTTGGGACAGGGGGGACATTGACGTTTTAAATTCCTATTTCGGTTATACAATTCAGAACGACCGCGGAAAGCCTACAAACAGCGAGTTTATCGCGATGATAAGCGATAAATTAAGGCTGAGACTTAAAATAAGCTGACATTTTACATAAATAAAAGGGGCGGCGTACCGTCCCTCTTCCTATTCAATAAAAAATTTCATAATAATCATCGCCGCGCCGAGGGTCGCTAAAACTATTCCCGTGACAAGATTAAGCTTGCGGGCGGAGGCCTTATTGGCAAAAACAGCCGAAATCCGCGCGCCTATAAGGGTGAAAACCACGCAGCAGATAAGCGCAGTCATATCGGGCAGAGAGTCGATAGCGAAGTGCGATACAGCGCCTGTAAGCGCGGTAAAGGTCATAATAAATACGCTTGTTCCCACGGCGGTTTTAAGCTTGTAGCCTAATACACTTGTTAAAATAAGCAGCATCATCATACCGCCGCCCGCGCCTATAAAACCGCAGATACTGCCTATTACAGTTCCGCAGATAAGCGACTGTATAACCGCCTGTCTGCGGGTTTTATTTGTCACTTTGTCCTTTTCGGTCATAACCGGCTTAAAGATAAAACGAAGTCCCAAAATAAAGGTCATAACAACCGAAAACCCGCCCATTGTGGAATTAGGTACAAGCGAGGCTAAAAAGCTGCCGATAACCGTGAAAACAAGGGTGGCAAACAGCATTACGATCCCGTTTTTAATGTCGATATTTTTATTTTTGGCGTATGTGTAGGAAGACACCGCCGAGGCAAGCACATCTGACGCGAGGGCGATACCGACCGCCTCATACGCATCAAAATGCAGAAAGGTTATAAGCATAGGGGAGATAACCGCCGCGGCGGAAAGCCCCGCAAGACCCGTGCCTATTCCGGCTCCCAAGCCCGCAATTAAATAAATTATGAATTTTAGCATTTACAAACACTCCTAAAAAAGGTAAAATATAAAGAGTATAAAACAAAGTTTACACAGAAACTAATTTGTTGTCAATAGCGGGAGTGAAAAATTTTTATGAACAATACGGGAATAACAAAATTTTTAAAGACTCAAAAGGCAATTGCCGATTCTTATTCCGAGGCGATAGAATCTGCGGCGAAGCGTTCGGGCATTACAAAGCAGGAGGCGGATGTGCTGGTGTTCTTTTTTAATAATCCTGATTATACACTTGCTTCCGACGCCGTTAAAATGCGCGGATTTTCAAAGGCATATGCCTCTAAAGCGATTGAACAGCTTTTGGATAACGGACTTATTGAAATAACCTGTGACGACGAAGACCGCCGTATGCAGCGCATTAAAATTACGGGAAAGGGCGGAATAATCGCAAAATCGGTTAGTATGGCTCAGCAAAAATTTTATGAGCGATTAGTCGGCGATTTAACCCCCGAGGAGCGGTTTATACTTGATAATATATTCAATAAAATATATAAAACTCTGGAAAATAATTGATTTATTAACAAAAAGTGCGCTAAAATATTAACATAATTTGAATTTTATTTTTCGGTATTGACTTTTCCTGACTTTGGTGTATAATTAAACTCGCAAACGGGAAAATGCGTTTTATTCAGCGCTTTAAGCTCGCTATTTAAAAAAATTTGGGAGGAATTTTTTATGAACATTAAGCCGTTGGCTGACAATGTCGTTATCAAGGCGACAGAAGCTGAGGAAACCACAAAAAGCGGTATTGTTCTCACATCTGCCGCTAAGGAAAAGCCGCAGGTTGCGGTTGTAGTTGCCGTAGGACCCGGAGGAACGGTAGACGGTAAAGAGGTAAAAATGACAGTTAAGGCGGGCGACAAGGTTATCGCCGCTAAGTATTCGGGAACCGATATCAAGATTGACGGCGAGGAATACACAATTCTTCATCAGTCCGATATTCTGGCAATCGTTGAATAATAGGAGGGTTTTATAATGGCAAAGAACGTAATTTTCGGTGAGGACGCCCGCAAGGCGCTTCAGGCAGGCGTCGATAAGTTAGCTGACGCGGTTAAGGTCACATTAGGACCTAAGGGCAGAAATGTTGTACTTGATAAGCAGTACGGCTCGCCCCTTATCACAAACGACGGCGTTACAATCGCTAAGGAAATCGAGCTTGAGGACCCGTTCGAGAATATGGGCGCTCAGCTTGTAAAAGAGGTTTCGGTTAAGACAAACGACGCCGCAGGCGACGGCACAACCACCGCTACCGTTTTGGCTCAGGCTCTTATTAAAGAGGGTATGAAAAATGTTGCCGCAGGTGCAAATCCGATGGTGGTTAAAAAGGGAATAAAGACCGCCGTAGATACCGCTATCAAGACGGTTGTTGACAATTCTAAGAAGGTAAGCGGCAACGATGACATCGCGCGTGTTGCCACAATTTCCTCTGGCGATGAGGTTATCGGCAAGCTTATTGCCGAGGCTATGGGCAAGGTAACCGCCGACGGCGTTATAACCGTTGAGGAATCCAAGACCGCCGAGACATATTCCGAGGTTGTCGAGGGTATGCAGTTTGACCGCGGTTACATCACTCCTTATATGGCTACCGATTCCGACAAGATGGAGGCTGTTCTTGACGACGCCCTCATTCTTATAACCGACAAGAAGATTTCCAACATTCAGGAAATTCTCCCGCTTCTTGAGCAGATTGTTCAGGCAGGCAAGAAGCTCCTTATAATTGCCGAGGACGTTGAGGGCGAGGCGCTTTCAACCCTTATAGTTAATAAGCTTCGCGGCACCTTTACCTGCGTTGCGGTTAAAGCTCCGGGCTTTGGCGACAGACGCAAGGAAATGCTCCGCGATATCGCTATCCTTACAGGCGGCGAAGTTATCTCCGAGGAGTTAGGTCTTGAACTTAAGGATACCACTATGGAGCAGTTGGGGCGTGCCCGTCAGGTTAAGGTTACAAAGGAAAACACCATTATCGTTGACGGCGCGGGCGATTCTAAAGCTATTAAGGACAGAATCGGTCAGATAAGAAACGAGATTGCCGCTACAACCTCCGATTTCGACAGGGAAAAGCTTCAGGAAAGACTCGCAAAGCTCGCCGGCGGTGTTGCTGTTATTAAGGTCGGCGCCGCGACCGAGATTGAAATGAAGGATAAGAAGCTCCGCATAGAGGACGCTCTTTCGGCTACAAAAGCGGCCGTTGAAGAGGGTATCGTCGCGGGCGGCGGCGTAGCGTTAATCAACGCTATTCCCGCTGTTAAGGCTCTGCTGGATACCGCTGAAGGCGACGAAAAGACGGGCGTAAGCATAGTTCTCAAGGCACTTGAGGCTCCTATCAGACAGATTGCGTTCAACTCGGGTCTTGAAGGCTCCGTTATCATCGATAAGATTGTAAACAGCGGCAAGGTCAACTACGGCTTTGACGCCTACAAAGAGGAATATACCGATATGTTAGACGCGGGTATTGTTGACCCGACCAAGGTTACACGCTCTGCTCTTGAAAACGCCGCTTCTGTAGCTTCAATGGTTCTTACCACCGAGAGCCTTGTAGCCGAGAAGAAGGAAGACAAGGCGGCGGCTAACGCCGCGGCCGCAGCAGCTGCCGCACAGGGCGGAATGTATTAATTTCGGTATTCGGTTAATATGCTTTCTTAGTTCGCTAATAAGCCAAAAAGCCTCAGTGTGCGGTTTGCACACCGAGGCTTTTTGCTTGGGAGTTGGCGGCACAGTTTAGTCTCTGACAATTTCTAAAAACCGAACTTTTAAAATCCTGCGGCGAACTGCGCTTTTATTGCCGTAAAGGGCATAGGTGAGGACGATTTGTATTACTGTCATAAATATCGCCTGGACAATTCTGCCCGGAATAAGCGCGATAAAGCCCTTACCGTAGAGTATTGAAATCCAGAGGGAATTAAGAAGTACCGAGCCGAAAATCTGATTGATAAGCACGCTTGCCGTCACCTTTAGGAAGGTGGCGTTTTTTCGTATAAAAAGCGCGGTGCAAAGCGCGGTAAGTACGGCTGTTAGCGTAAAACCGGGGAAATACGGTCCTGTCGGGAAGATAAGCGCGCCTAAAATATCGGCAATTCCGGATACCGCCATTGCCCAAGGCACACCCAAGGTTATCGCCGCAAAACCGACGACTATAAATGAAAAACCGAAGCGCTGATTCCACACATTATAGGATAAAAAACGCTCAAGAATGATTTTAAGCGCAATAAGAAGCGCCGCCGTCACCATTGAAAAAATGTACTGCTTGCCTTTTTTGTTCATAAAAAAACCTCCTTATTATTACCCGTTTTTACCGATAATAAGGAGATAAAATCTACGATATTAGCCGGCAGCGGGATGCGATGACCGAACCGCGGGAAAATCCTTCGTCTGTCCGGCAACTCCCCGTCCCGACAGCACTTAACGCACGGTCATCTACTCTGCGATAGTGTTATTCTATAACATAATAGCTGCTTTGTCAATATTTTTTTAATTTATTGCCTGAGATGAAACACAACGGTTGTTTTTTTTAAAAAAATGTTGTATAATAAAACATTATAATAATGGGAGAATATGTGATTATGGGTAATAAAAGCACCGTGGCTGAGTATTCACTCGGTATCGATATCGGCTCTACCACGGCAAAAATCGTACTTCGTAAAGGGGAAGAGGTACTTTTTGAGCGTTATGAGCGGCATTTTTCGCAGGTGCGCGAAAAAACGGCGGAACTTCTGCGCCTTGTAGGCGGGATTACCGGGGACGGCGAGATTCAACCGTGAT